>TARA_R100001369_G_scaffold29172_4_pt1 | contig 275764 bp, 256 predicted proteins | sample TARA_R100001369 | Tara Oceans TARA_R100001369 (sample SAMEA2621528) | marine metagenome | biome: marine biome (ENVO:00000447); feature: surface water layer (ENVO:00002042); material: "saline water (ENVO:00002010), including plankton (ENVO:xxxxxxxx)" | depth 5 m
TTTGGTGTAAGCCACAGCAAAATAGTTTGCACCTAGTTCAGTTAACTTTTTAGCAAGTTCTATAGCTTCACTTCCATAACCATAAGCCTTTATTACGGCCATAAGCATAACATCGTCTGTTATTTTGGAGCGGATGTAATTATAATTATGAGTTAGGGAACTTAAATTGATCTCTAATGTGGTCTCGTGAACTATTGGCATTATTTAGGGGCTTTTTCCGGATCTACGGTTTCTGCATCCTTTACAGAATAATTTTTAACCCTTTCTTTTAACATGGCTTTGTAGTATGCGGCTCTGCTTAAAGGCTCATATTCTTCATTTTCACCTAAGAAAACTAGATCGTCATTTATTGCTTTTCTATAACTGTATTGTGCTAAATTTCCTGTGCGCGTGCACACGGCATGCACTTTTGTTACATATTCTGCGGTTGCCATAAGATTAGGCATTGGTCCAAAAGGGTTTCCCTTAAAGTCCATATCCAGTCCGGCAACAATTACTCTAATTCCGCTGTTAGCAAGATCATTGCAAACATTCACAATTTCATCATCAAAGAATTGTGCTTCATCTATTCCAACAACATCGCAGCCATCTGCAAGAATTCTAATATTGGCAGCAGAAGGCACCGGTGTAGATCTTATTTCATTGGAGTCATGAGATACTACCATTTCATCATGGTATCTTTTATCTATAGCAGGTTTAAAGATCTCAACTCGCTGCTTTGCAAAGGTGGCACGCTTAAGTCTTCGTATCAGTTCTTCGGTTTTTCCGGAAAACATAGATCCGCATATTACTTCAATCCAGCCAAATTGCTCTTTATGATTTACCGTATTTTCGAGAAACATTTTGTAATTTTCAGTGCAGATTAGGATTCGTACCTAATCTGCATAAAGTTGAAACAAATTTATTAAAAATACAACCCTCAAGGCGGTTGCATGAATTAAATTTGTAAAATCATTTAATTAAAATTGAAGCATAGATATTTATAAGGTGGTAAAGTTATTGCACACTGTAGTATCTACCTTCTAACAAAAATAATCGCAGTGATGAAAAAAAAATTGGAATCTGAATTAAAGGAATTAGCTACACAAATACTTGATAACTCTCCATCCCGCTCCACAAATCAGCTAAAAACGATAGCACAGGAGCTATATGAAAAACTTACAATACTTTCTTTTACTGAAGAAAATCTGTTTGGAACAACTAGTAATAAATTAGAGTCTTTAGAGATACCTCCTTCTTTAGAACATAGAGAAACTCCTGTTTTAAGTACACATGAGGAAATTAAAAAAGACGAATATTTGCCAGATGGTACAGAATATAACGATGCTGAAGCTATTACAGAGCTTAATACCGAAATGATCAAGGATATTGTTGCGCAAATGCCACCAGAAACCGAAAAAGTAGATTCTATGGTAGACCGTATTATAGCTCCGAGTAGTAACGGAAAATTACCTGAGAATACCACCCATTTTAAAAAGAACGATTTTAGAGATATAGGTGTAGATTATGATAATCTTCCAAGTTTTGAACCAGTTAAGAAATATGAGCAGGAAAAGCCAAGATCTTTAAACGACCGGTTGAAAAAAGGAATTACTATTGGGTTTAATGAAAGATTGTCTTTTATAAAACATCTTTTTGAAGGTAAGACCAACGATTATAATAGAGTGGTTTCTCAACTAAACACTTTTGATAATTTAGAGGATGCTCATAAATTTATTCAGCAAGTTGTTAAGCCAGATTATAAGAATTGGCTTGGTAAAGAAGAGTATGAAGAGCGTTTCATGGGCTTAGTAGAAAATAAATTCCACCACTAGATCTTCCAAAGATTAAGTTATCTTACTTATGTCAAAATTATATTTGGTGCCAACACCTATTGGTAATTTGGAAGATATCACCCTTAGAGCAATTCGTGTTTTAAAGGAGGTAGATATTATTCTTGCTGAAGATACTCGCACCAGTGGAAAACTCCTGAAACACTTTGAAATAAACACGCCAATGCAAAGCCACCATATGCATAATGAGCATAAAACGGTAGAAGCCATTGTGAGAAGAATAAAGAACGGGGAAACATTCGCTTTAATAAGCGATGCAGGAACTCCTGCGATAAGTGACCCTGGTTTTTTGCTTACTAGAGCTTGCGTGCAAGAAGGAGTAGAAGTGGACTGTTTACCTGGCGCCACAGCCTTTGTACCAGCATTAGTAAATAGCGGTTTTCCAAATGATAAATTTGTTTTTGAAGGTTTTTTACCTCCAAAGAAGGGTCGACAAACTAGATTTAAGATCTTAGCTGAAGAAAGCAGAACCATTATATTTTACGAATCTCCTCATAAATTGCTGAAGACACTTGCTAATTTTATGGAATATTTTGGTGAAGACAGGTTGGTATCGGTTTCCAGAGAGATCACTAAATTACATGAGGAAACCATAAGAGGAACAGCAAAAGAAGTGCTGGAATATTATACTAATAAACCACCAAAAGGAGAAATTGTAATTGTGGTTCAAGGGAAAGCATAAATGCAATATTTATTAGATGCCATTCGGCAGTGTGAAGTTTGTATCAATTACTTACCACAGGGTGCTCGCCCGATTATTGAAGCTTCTAAAGACTCCAAGATATTATTGATTAGCCAAGCTCCGGGAAGAGTAGTACATGAATCGGGGATCGCGTGGAATGATCAGAGCGGTAAGAAATTAAGAGAATGGCTTGGGGTAGATGAAACTACGTTTTATAACACCGATAACTTTGCGATTTTACCAATGGGATTCTGTTATCCCGGCAAGGCAAAGACAGGGGATATGCCACCTCGAAAAGAATGCGCTCCACTTTGGCATGATAAGGTATTTTCAGAATTAAATAATTTGGAACTTATAATTTTGATAGGTTCTTATGCTTCCAATTACTATTTGCCTCAGAAAAAGACCACGCTAACAGAAAACGTAGCAGACTTTGAGAAATTCCTTCCTAAATTCTGGCCTTTACCACATCCATCTCCTGTGAATAGATTTTGGAGAATTAAGAATCCGTGGTTCGAGGCAAGTGTGGTGCCAAAACTTCAGGAAAAGATCGCTTCAATTTTACTATAATCATTTTTTTAACAGGGAAAAGTAAGTGTGGAATTTTTATAAAAGCTATATTTAAAAGGAGTCGCCCTACCTTTGTAATCTTTTTCAAACTTAAATTATATGCGTTGGACGCTCAAACCAAAACCTAATCATGAAACTGTAAGCATTTTAGCTTCTAAATTGGGAGTAGAAATTCCTATCGCTTCATTATTAGTGCAACGTGGGATAGAAACTTTTGAAGATGCCAAAAGATTCTTTAGACCATCCTTAGAAGATCTGCATGATCCTTATTTAATGAAGGATATGGATAAAGCAATAGCTCGAATTGAGTTGGCTATAGAAAAGGAAGAGAACATCATGGTCTTTGGGGATTATGATGTAGATGGAACTACAAGTGTTGCCCTAGTTTCCTCCTATTTAAAAACATTTTACCCAAATGTGGTATCTTATATCCCAGACAGATATGAGGAAGGCTATGGAGTTTCCTATAAGGGAATCGATTTTGCTGCAGATAATGATATCTCACTTATAATTGCATTAGACTGCGGGATTAAGGCAATTGAAAAGGTGGCCTATGCTTCAGAAAAAAGTATAGATTTCATAATTTGCGATCATCACCGGCCAGGAGCAGAGATCCCAAATGCAGTGGCAGTTCTAGATCCAAAAAGAGAGGATTGCAACTATCCCTATAAAGAACTTTGCGGCTGCGGAGTTGGTTTTAAGCTCTTACAAGCATGGAATATTAAAAACAACATTCCAGTAGATATTCTTTTGCCTTATTTGGATCTTGTAGCAACGGCCATAGGAGCAGATATCGTTCCCATAACAGGAGAGAATAGGATCCTGGCCTATCATGGGCTTCATGTTATAAATGTGGCTCCAAGGCCTGGTTTTAAGGCCATTTTGGATCAAGTAAAAAAGGAAACACTTACTATAAACGATGTTGTTTTCATATTAGCTCCAAGAATCAACGCTGCGGGAAGGATGAAACATGGCTTGCATGCGGTTAATTTGTTAGTCGAAGAAGATATGGAAGTTGCCAAGAAATTTGCCTCAGAAATTGAAACATATAATTCGGAACGCCGCGACGCAGATAAAAGCATTACTATTGAAGCCTTGCAGCAAGTGGAAGATCTTGATGAAAAAGATCGTTTTACCACTGTAGTTTATCAGGAAAATTGGCATAAAGGGGTGATCGGGATCGTGGCGAGTAGATTAATAGAAACCTATTATCGGCCAACCTTAGTGTTTACAAAAAGTGGTGATAAGCTAGCTGCTTCGGCTAGATCTGTCAAGGGATTTGATGTTTATAATGCATTGGAAGCTTGCGCAAAACATATAGAACAATTTGGAGGACATATGTATGCCGCAGGATTAACTTTAGCTGAATCCCAGTATGACGACTTCAAGAAAAAATTTGAAGAAGTGGTTTCTGGAAGTATAGAAAATTATATGCTAACCCCTGAGATATCTATAGATGCTGAAATAAAGTTAGCAGATATTACTCCAAAATTCAATAGAATATTAAAGCAATTTGCTCCACATGGACCGGGGAATATGTCGCCAGTTTTCCTAAGTACCAATCTAAAGGATACTGGTTATGGAAAATGTGTTGGAGGAGACGATCTACATTTAAAATGCTCGGTGAAACAAGGAACTAATAAAAGTCAGATAGGAGCAATTGGTTTTAATTTAGGACCAAAAAAGGAACTTATTAGCAATTCACAATCTTTTGATGCTGTTTATTCTATAGATGAAAATGAATGGAATGGGAATTTGAGTTTGCAGTTAAAACTAAAGGATATTAAGGCTTAAACAACTTCTCTCCCGACAGCCATCGGGATCCTCGAAGTGTCAAATAGTGATTGTCACATTGAGCCTGTCGAAATGTGGCTTTTTAAATCAAACTTCGACAAGCTCAGTTTGACATTATTCTTCTAAATTTAGTTTTTCTAATTTCATCTCTTCCCCTTCAAAAACCCCAAAAGTGTAATGTGAGATCCAATCACCTAGATTGATATATTTTGAAGTCGCGTTGAGGTCTATTTCTAGGGGTAGATGTCTATGGCCAAATACAAAATAATCGTAATGTTTGGTTTCCAGTTTTTTTCTGGAATATTGAATAAGCCACTCCTTTTCTTCCCCTAAAAATTTTTGATCTTCTACTCCAGAGATCATCTTATTTTTTACGGATAAATGTTGCGCAATAGGCACCCCAATATCTGGATGCAACCATCTGTATAAAAATTTGAAAAATGGATTGGTAAATACTTTTTTCATCCTTTTGTATCCTATATCGCCAGGGCCTAATCCATCGCCATGGCCAATAAAGAATTTTTTAGAATTGAACTGAAATTCCTTTGGCTCATGAAAAACAGGAATATTGAGTTCTTTTTCGAAATAATCGCGCATCCAAATATCATGATTCCCAACAAAGAAATAGATTGGGATTCCGCTATCTCTAATTTCGGCAAGTTTGCCTAAGGTTCGCACAAATCCTTTTGGAACTACATGTTTGTACTCGAACCAAAAATCGAAAAGATCTCCTAATAAAAATATAGCAGCAGCATCTTCCTTTATCTCATCCAGCCATTTTACAAACTTTGCTTCTCTAGGCTTGCTTTGCGCTTGAGTGGGAGCACCTAAATGATTATCGCTTGAAAAGTATATTTTTTTGCCTTCCGGAATATTCATGTTTCGAGTTTGGACGTGTAAATATAAGTATTTTAGGAAAGTAGCCGAACTATAGAATTTTAGTTCTTCTTTTATGTGTCCGCAATTTTGCGCGAGGGATGGCAGCGGCATCCCCCGATCTTTATCGGGGATAGAGCGTACAGCCCGACCTTGCTTTTTGGCAAGGTTGCGCCCTAAGAATTATCACTTGCATACCACTCTGCAAAAGAGGTATCTGTTTCCTGTAGTTTTAAAGAGAACAACTTAATTTGTGGGGGCAACTCACACATGATCTTTGCGGCAAAATCTAGCACCATATTCTCACTGGTTGGCTGATATTCTACCAGGATCACGTTATGATCTCTACTTTCCAATTCTTTGGCAAGCTCTATGTGTGGCGTGTTCTTGTTGAAAACAGTAGCATGATCAAATTTATCTACGATCTCCGATTTTACGATCTTTTTAAGATCTGTAAAATCTATCACCATTCCATATTTTACATTGTTGGTATCTGTAATTGGCGTGCCAATAACTGTTACACTTAATTTATAACTATGCCCATGCACATTTTTGCATTTCCCGTCGTAGCCGTATAGGGCATGACCAGTTTCAAAAGAAAATTGTTTGGTGATCCTAATCTTATTCATAACTACAATTTGTTGCAAAGATACTAGATTTTCCTTCTAAAAGTTTTAGATACAATTAAAGCTTTCTAGCCTTACATTTGTATGCTTTTGGTATGGTAGAATCTAAAGAAATACCAAAAACAAAAAAATTGAAAGATGATGAACGAAAAGGTAGAATTGTACGAGCAGTTAGAATTCCAAGAGAATCCTCTTTACGAACGCATCATTACAGATCTGGTGGAGAAACAATACAGTATTGTAGACAATTTCTTTAGTTTAGAAGAAGTTGAAAAATTGCGCGCCAACTTATTGCGTGAATATGAAGAGGATAATTTTAAAAAGGCAGCAATAGGGAATAGAGTAAATGAAGTGGTAGAAAAGTCTATTAGGGGAGATTTTATTCTATGGCTAAATGAAGCTGATGCGGGAACGAATGAAAAGATCTTTTTTGATAAGATTAATCCATTTATCTCCTATTTGAACAAGACCTGTTTTTTGGGGATATTATTTAAGGAATTTCATTATGCCTTATATCCTAAAGGCACTTTTTATAAAAGACATCTAGACACATTCCAAAATGATGATAGGCGAAAGCTTTCTTTGGTTTGTTATTTAAATGACGAAGATTGGAAACCAGCGAATGGCGGGGAATTAGTGATCTATAAAAAGGTAGATGGTGTAGAAATCCCAATAACTATTTATCCATTTCCTGGAAGAGTAGTCGTCTTTGAAAGTCAGATCTTAGAACATGAAGTAAAACCGGTAAATACCATGAGATTAAGTATTACAGGCTGGTTAAAAACGCGCTAGTTATTTTTTGAATTTCTTATATAAAACTACGCCAATAAGGGCAATAGCAACAAGTATCCAAAATCCCATTCCGCTTAGGAACGAGAAAATATCGTAAGTGGTTTCACTTACGGGCACCTCATTTTGTGTCATTTGGCTAGTGGTTTTTCATGTAATTTCTGGAATACAGAAAGATGGCAACGATTAAAAATATTGCAAAGAAGTACCACTTATTCTCCAGAAAGAATTCCCAAATGGTAAATCCCCATTCCTGTTCTGGAGTAGGTTGTTTTTCCTTAGGTATTTCTGTTTGAAATGGCATAGTAAATTATTTTATAGAAATATACTCATTATATTTATTAGTCTTAACTATTTCTTGAATTTCTCCAAAGAACTCTTGGTAAATTTTGAAAGCACCAGCTCTCCGGAAACGGCCGCACGATCTATCAACAATTTATCCCAATGAGCCGTGTTCTCCCAAAGAATGCTTTTCATTTTTTGCGAAGCCTGCGGATTGTAAGAGGCTATCTTTTCAGCTAAAAATCCCACTTCTTTATCCAAGTCTGAAATTGATTCGAATACTTTTGCATACAGGCCTTTTTCTTGTGCCCAGTACGCGTTTTTCCATTCGTGAGCAGCAAGGCTTAATTCGGATAAAGCAGCCAATCCCATTTTTCGTTCTACAGCAGGAGCAATAACAAAAGGTCCAATTCCAATAGTAAGTTCAGAAAGTTTAATTGCCGCAGCTTCAGTAGCCAGTGTATAATCGCAAGCTGCGGCTAGTCCAACACCACCGCCAACGGTTTTTCCCTGAACACGCCCAATGATTAATTTTTTACATGTTCTCATGGCATTTATAACATTTGCGAAGCCTGAAAAGAACTGTTTCCCTTGCTCGAGGTTTTCAATCACTACCAATTCATCAAAAGAAGCGCCTGCACAAAAGGCTTTTTCTCCTTCAGATTTTAAGATGATTACATGTACCTCTTCATTTTCAGATAATTTCTGAAACTCCTTTTGAAGTCTTTCTAATAATTCTGAAGGAAAGGAATTGCTGGCAGGATGTCCAAATTCTATAGTGGCAATTTTATTTTGAATGCTGGTATATAAACTTCCGTTCTCGCGGGTGGTGCTCATAAGAAATAGATTTTATCAAATGTAAAGATAAAGAGAATGCCTGAAAAGCATTTTGGCATATCAAGTTGAATAAGTTAGGAAACCCATTGTGCTCAGGGTGACAATTCGGATATTTAAATTTCTTTATTTAGATATTTTCTTCGGAATTTAAATACTAAGGCAGTACTTCTTATAAGCATCCATGCATAGAATGCGATCCAAATAGCATAGAGTTTTAATCCAAAATAATCGCCGATCAATAGAATTGGAGTAAATACAAGAAAAGTGGCAACCAAAAGTAGATTCCTTAAGTATTTGGCCTCACCTAATCCTTTAAAGATCCCATCAAACATAAATGCAATTGCATTCACTGGTTGCATGAGCAACACTAACCAAAATACCGATGAAAACAAAACCAATACGCTAGCTTCTTTATTAAATATCAACCCGATCTCATTATAGAATAATGCGCAGAGACCCACTAAAATAAGAGCGATCAATACAGAGTATTTACTTATCTTTTTACTCAATTCCCAAAGACTCTTATAATCTTTCGCGCCTAAAAGTCTTCCTCCAATTGCATTACCTGCATTGGCATAGCCATCTATAAAAAATGCAAAGAATAGCCAAATATTCATAAGGATACTTTGGGCAGCGATATAATTTCTTCCATAATCTGTTGCATAGGCATTGGCAAGATAGATGGCAAAATTAAGCGCAGCAGTCCTTATAAATAGGTTGCCCGCCATTAATAGCAAGCCTTTAAGTCTAGGATTAATATTAAGACTCAATTTTAAATTGAAGGGAGTTTTCTTAAAATAATACCATAGCGCCATAATAAGCATAACAGCTTGAGCAGCAAGACTCGCATAGGCAGCACCTTTTAGATGCATTGCAGGAATATAGTCCTCTATTCCATAAACTAGTAAATAATCCAGCCCCACATTCACCAAGGCTCCTGTAAGACTGCATTTCATTGCCCATAAGGTGTTTTGCAGTCCTCTAAACACTCCGAAGATCGCGAAGGTCACCAATGTAAGCGGATAGCCAATAGCTCTTATCTGATAGTATTCTTCAGCATAATTTAAAATAAGGCCCTCTGCATTGTAACTACTAAAAATTGCCTTTGCAAAAAAAGCCGTTATTCCATAGATCAATATACTTAGCAAAAGATTGAAAAAGATGGCCTGGGGAATTAGCGTTTTAACCGCGTGTAATCTATTAGATCCTAGATGCTGGGAAACAATAGAGGAAATGGCAGTTTTTGTTTGTGCCACGATCCATACAATTGCAGAGAGAAAGGACCCAACAATTCCAGCTGCCGCTAAGGATTCAATAGGATTTGTATCTACATTCCCAATAATGGCAATATCTGTTAAGGAGATAAGAGGTTCTGCAATCCCAGCAATTATAGCAGGAATTGCAATTTTATTTATGTTCCTAAAACTTATAGCTGAAGAAGACAAGTAATTTGTATAGAATTTATAGTGAATTGTTGTTCAATACCAGCTCATAACAATGAAATGGCGCAGCACTTTGCTTTGGAAAGTAAATATCTTCTAATTTTTCATAACCTCTGGCTTCATAGAATTTTTGATTCCTTTTATTAAGGCTGAAGGTGTCTAATCTTATAGAATGATAGTCTAATTTTCTGGCAAATTCTTCAGCAAAATCCATCATTTTTTGTCCATAACCCTTTCCCCAGCTTCCTGGATGTATTGCTAGCCTATGGATATAAAGATTTTTTTCTGAAGGAGTTAACCAAGAAACCGGTATATATTCTTCATCTATGATTTCTGAAAGAACAATCATTCCTAGGATCTGGTTGTTTTCTTCTAAGACATACAATTCTTTACGATCTATATCTTGCTGAAGCTTTTCTACAGAAGGATAATGTTCGTTCCATTGAAAGATACCGAGCTTCTGCATTCCAATCGCACAGGCCTCTGTTAGCTTTTTTGCTTTTAAAAGATCGTTTTGATATGCCTCTCTAATTTTCATGTTTACTTATGCTTATAATGCTAAAATAAAAAAACCATCCCTAAAAGGATGGTTTTATCCCTCAATTGAGGGTTTTGTTTTCAAAAAGAAGCCTCACGATATTGTTTTTAGGTTCTTTTTTGTGGAGAATATCGGAGTCGAACCGATGACCTTTTGGCTGCCAGCCAAACGCTCTAGCCAACTGAGCTAATCCCCCAATTTCGAATTCAAAGTTAAACAATTATTTAAAGAGGCGAAATTTTTTTTGATTTCCAGAAGCTCTTAATTTCCTTGATCTGTTTTTTCAATAAACTTTAAGGTTCCATCCAATACGTATCGAAAATTTGTAGGCAATTCTTTGTTTTCCCAAGGATGTGATACATCATACACATGATCTGCTCCTTCTACCAACAAAAGCTCTGGATCTGGGCTCCATTCGAGTAATTTCCCAGATTCGCTTAATGGCACCGAGGTATCTTTGCTACCATGGACTATTAAATGTGGAATTTTGAGTGCTTTTGCTGCTCTGGAAATAGTTAACCGCTCTTCATTTTCTTTGAAATTGGTATAAAATTGGAAATGATGAGGTAGTTGCTGTTTGGTTCTTGTATTCACGATATAATTCACTCCCTTCTTTTCCCAGTTGTCTAGAATATCTCCGGAAGGAAATCTAGAAGCAAAATCTGATACCGAAGAAAAGGTTACTAATTTTGTAATTCTCTTTTCTTCAGCTGCTTTTATAATAGAAATTCCACCACCTCGAGAATGCCCGATCAGGGTGATATTTGTGGTGTCTAAATATTTGGAAAATTCTGAATTAGATTGGAATAACCAATCTACTACAGATTGCAGATCGTCTAATTCCTTGCTGTAATTATTATCACCAAAGGCTTCAATATCCATAAATTCAGTTAGGTTCTCCGGACCTGTGCCGTTGTGAGAGAAATTGAATTTCAGGAAAAAATAACCTTTTTTAGCAAATTCTTCAGCCATTAGATGCCAAGCTCCCCAATCTTTAAAGCCTTTGTACCCATGACAGAAGATAACAATGGGTTTAAGTTGAGTTTCTTCAGAAAATAGTAAATCGGTTAAAATTGGTTTTCCGTGGTTACCGGTAATGCGAACATTGTTCTTTTTAATAAGCTCCATAAGCGGGTTTTATTTCTTTTTCTATAAATGGGATATTTGGATTGCATATCTCAACAATCAATAATTTTAATTGTTCCTGAAAGTCATCTAATATTTCTGATGTAATATTACTTTCATCAGAATTTCCTTTTTGTTTCAACTTGAATTTTAAAAATCCTTCTTTCAAATTTTTAAATGAAATCACTCCAGCTTCTACGTTTCCGTTGTTTGAAGAGTTATTCAAAAGCATTGTAGCATAGGTTAAGACTTGGAAAGGTTTGGAAAATTTATCATAATCTGTAGTTATAGATTCCCAATCTGAGATCTGCAACTGAGTCTGAACCACTTTTCCAGTCTTGTAATCTATAATTCTTTGCACACCGTCATAAAGATCTACCCGATCTACCTTTCCTCTAATGTTAACCGGAAAATCTAGTTCTTGGATGGTTAAGGCTGAGGTAAGATTGGTTTCAATTTCTTTAATAATTATAATTTTTCCGGCTTCTAACTCCTTTATTTCCATATTCAGGAAATTGATCACATAGCGCTTAGCGACCTCAAATATCAATAGGTTTTTTCCTTTATTTAAAGGAGCCTTGCTGTAAGATCTTTCAAATTGAGTCTTTACTTCTTCAGCAGTTCTATTTTTTAGTTCTTTTAAATTTTCTATTGTTAGAGGCTTTCCAATAAAAGGTAAATAAAAAGTTTCTAAAGTGTCATGCACCACTGTTCCAAGAGTATTATAAGCCACGGTTTCTTCCACTTCTTCCGTATCTCTAATTCCTAAAATGTACTGCTTGTAAAAATCTAATGGATTTCGAATATAGGTGGTAAGTGCAGAAGGGGAAAATCCTCGAGCCGCGAGTTGCTTTAATTTTTCTAAGATCTCAGGTGTTTTATCAATACTTTTTAATTCGTTAATAACAACTGGAACTTCTGGTGAAATAACCGAAGTCGTTATATTATGATCTTCTTGTTTTTCATGTAACAACTGTAGTATAAATCTGCTTTTTTCACTTCCCATCTGGCTTTCAGTATCGGTATCATGAAGCAAATAGATCTTTTTTGCCCTGTGTAACAAGTGATAAAAGTGATAGGTATAAATGGCATCTTTCTCCTTGTAGGTAGGAAGATTAAAGGTTTTTTTAAGATCAAAAGGAATAAATGAATTGTTGCTTTTTCCTGCTGGAAGAATTCCCTCATTCACAGAAGTTAGAATAACGGTTTCAAAATCTAATCCCCGAGTTTCAAGCATTCCCATAAGTTGCAATCCTTGAAATGGTTTCCCTTGAAAATCCAACGATTGCTGTGCGCTAAGCTCTTTAAAATATTGATGTAAAGAATTAATGGATGTAAAATGAGGGAATTCTGTTACCAATGCTATAAGCTTATCAAAAACCACATGATAATGATATAAGAACTCCAAGCTTAATCCATTTTCTTCGCAAGCTAAAAGCTTTTTAAAAATTGAAACGATTGCAGAAAATTTTTCTAAGGCCTCTTTTGGACTTATCTTTTTTTCTGAAAAACATGCTGAGATAATTGAGAAATTATCTGAAGAGAACAAATTTAAAATTTCATTCTTGCTTAAATAAAGTAAGTTTTCTGTTTTTATTTTGTTGATTGCACCTTCAGATTCATTTTTTGTCGCCTGAATTATTAATGGCGAACCTAAAATAGCAACTACATCCTTATAATAGAATTGATTGTTCTCGATCTTAAATATTTCAAATAATTTTTCAAAAAAGCTCGAGAAGGGGCTATATTTTAACGGGTATCCCATGGTGATATTTAATGCATCGATCTTGGATGGGATTGAATTTAGCATAGGAAGTAAAAGTGACTCATCTCCTAAAACAAGAGCTGTAGAATTTAATTCTTCCGTAGTTAATCCTGCTAAAGTTTCAGCTACAAATTTCACCTGACCCACATTCTTTGGAACTCCAATTATTTTAATATCCTTTGGTGAATTGTATAGATTGCTTTCATATCGGAACTCATTATTTTTATAATAAGGCCAATTTTCTAAATATTGTCTAATAAACAGTGAAGCATCATGCTGCCTATCTTGTAGAAACACCTTATCTATATCCCAGAATATCCTGCTATTATTTTCAAGCATTTTCTGGATGATATGCTGCTCGGCATTATTCAGGGCATTAAAGCCTAAGAAGATATAATTAGAGGCATGGTCTTTTGCAAAAGCATCAATTTTATTGGCAGCTGTTCTGTAAACCAAACCTTGATATCCTTGGTCTTTTTCAATTAAATTATGTTGAAGTTTCTTATAATACTCAGGTAATTTTTTCCAAAAGGTTAGATAGTTCTTTACAATGCTTGTTTGTTCTTCCCCTAACGACCAATGGTTCTTATCTTGAATTTCAAATAAGTAATTAAAGATCTTTTCCGCATCTATAAGGTATCTATCTATTTCATTAAAATCGTGCATTAAGGTTTGCGCCCAATTGCTAAAATTTTCAAAATCTTCTAATTCTTCTTTTGGAGTAACTTCTTTATAGACTGCATAGAGTTCAAAAAGCGTGTGAACGGAGTCTATAGTTTCTAGTTGAGCAACTTTTTCTGAAAACTCCTCAATGCTTATCACTTCTGGAGAGAAAATTGGTTTATCTACCAGTAAAGCGAGTTCCTTTCTTAAATAGGCACCTGCTCTTTTGCTGGGTAACACAAAGATAAGATCGGATACAGTATTTCCTTGTTGGAGTAGTTCGTTAAGAATTTGGGAGATAAAAGATGTCATAGGTTAAAAATAGAAAACGCCCCGAAAGAATCGAGGCGTTTTTTAAAAAACTTTAAAGTTTTCTACTACATTTTGTCAGTAGAATCTTTTTCAGTGTTTTTCATTTCTTTGTCTTTATCCAAAGAGATATTTACACGTCTGTTATCTTGTCTTCCAGCTGCAGTGTTATTAGTTGCAATTGGTCTAGTTTCACCGTATCCTTCAGAAGTTAATCTGTTTGCAGGAATACCATTAGAAACTAAATACTCTCTTACAGAAGCAGCACGTTCTTTAGATAAATTCATGTTGTATGCATCACCACCTTGAGAATCTGTATGACCTTCAATATGGAATACTGTGTTAGCATACTCATGCATAATATCGTGAATAGCTTCTAAAGATTCTTTAGATTCTGGACGAATTGTTGCTTTAGCTGTATCAAACAATACAGTTTTAGAATATTGGTTCAATTCTTTGATAGCCTCAGCAGTTGGTTCTGGACATCCGTTGTTCTCAACAGTTCCTGCAACCTCTGGACAGTCATCATCTTTATCTAATACACCATCGCCATCTTTATCTTTAAAAGGGCAACCGTTATTTTCTTTAGGACCAGCTTCGTTAGGACATTCGTCTTCACTATCTTTTATTCCATCACCATCAGCATCAGGACATCCGTTCATTGCAGCAATACCTGCAACAGTAGGACATTCGTCTTTGTTATCAGCGATTCCATCACCGTCAGTATCAGGACATCCATTAAATTCAGCTAAACCAGCTTCATTAGGACATTCATCTTTACGATCTTCGATTCCATCACCGTCAGAATCAGGACATCCGTTAAATTCTACTAAACCAGCAGTTTCAGGACATTCGTCATCTTTATCATATACACCATCACCATCAGTATCTTTTCCTCCGAAGATTACTTTAATACCAGCAGCATGTTGGAAATGAGCAGTTGCTTCATCCTTAAATGCATATTTGTAAGTAGATTGTAAGTTAAGAGCGATATTATCTGAGAACCAGATATTGAAACCAGCAGAACCATTTAAAGTTCCGTTACCGTCTTCATCTATCCAAGTGTAACCACCACCAACTCCTATTTGTGGGTCAAACCATCCATCGTTCAATAAAGCACGAAGGCTGTAGTTTACCATACCATCTAAAGCATAGTAAGATAGATCATCTACTCCTTGATTTCCGTAAGTATCAATTTGATTTACAGAACCAGCAGCTTCAAATACAAATCCACCACCAATGTAACGGGCTACAGAAAGTCTTGAAACAGAAGGAAGTATATTCCACTTATCTGTGTCGAAGTAACTGTCTCCGAAGCCACCTCCTGCGGTACCATTACCAATCATTCCTGGCGTGTCGTCACCAGTACCGTAAAAGTTAACCGCATTTACGCCAATACCAATGGCCCATGGGTTGTTTTCATCTTGTGCTTGCATAGAAGAGAAGCCTAAGACAAATAATGAAGCTAATAAAAATCTGCTAAGATGTTTCATATTTGTTGATTTAGTTTTTAAGTGTTAATTGAAGCAAAAGTATATGCTAATTCGATATTAACAAAGATAAAAATAATAAAGTTTTCTTAATTGACCGCTATAGTCATAGTATTTAAAGGGTTTGAATTCAAAAAAAGTTTAAAAGTGCAGTATTTTTAAGCTTAATCAGCACTAATAATTTAACAAAATAACCTATAATTATTTATAAAAAATTGAATTATTTAACATCTGTAGTTACCTCTTTCTTATTAGATCACTTTTAGTTCTTTTCCTACTTTAGTGAAAGCCGTAATTGCTTTATCTAAATGTTCTTTGTCATGGGCAGCAGAGAGTTGCACTCTAATTCTAGCCTTTCCTTTTGGAACCACCGGAAAGAAGAAACCTATTACATATATCCCTTCTTCCAATAGTTTATCTGCCATTTCTTGTGCTAATTTCGCATCGTACAACATTACCGGCACAATTGCAGAATCTCCATCTATAATGTCGAAACCTGCATTTTTCATCTTTTCTTTAAAGTACTTAGTGTTTTCTTCTAGTTTATCACGAAGGCTGGTATCGTTTTTAAGCATATCAAAAACTTTTATGGACGCTCCAACAATGGAAGGTGCTAAAGAATTTGAAAATAAATAAGGTCTGGAACGTTGTCTTAAAAGATCGATAATCTCTTTTTTTCCTGTGGTGTAACCTCCCATTGCACCACCTAAAGCCTTTCCGAAGGTTCCTGTAATTATATCTATTCTGCCTAAAACTCCTTTTTCTTCCATGGTTCCAATTCCAGTCTTACCAATAAAACCGGTTGCATGGCATTCGTCTACCATGACCATAGCATCATATTTATCTGCCAGATCACAAATTTTATCTAAAGGAGCAACCAAACCATCCATAGAGAACACTCCATCTGTAACGATTAATTTGAATCTAGTTCCTTTTTCATTGGCTTCCTGAAGTTGCTTTTCCAGATCTTCCATGTTTCCATTTTCATATCTATATCTCGCAGCCTTACAAAGTCGAACCCCGTCTATAATAGAAGCGTGGTTTAAAGAATCTGAGATAATGGCATCTTCTGCAGAAAGTAATGGTTCGAAGATCCCACCATTGGCATCAAAACAAGCTGCATACAGAATAGTATCTTCTGTTCCGTAGAAATCTGCAACTTTTTGCTCCAACTCCTTGTGTATATCTTGAGTTCCGCAAATAAAACGAACACTGGACATTCCAAATCCGTGAGTATCCATAGCATCTTTTGCTGCTTGGATAACCTCTGGATGAGAAGAAAGACCTAAATAGTTGTTAGCACAAAAATTTAATACTTCCTGTCCGGTGGCTATTTTTATAGCTGCTCCTTGAGGAGAAGTGATTATTCGTTCTTTTTTATAAAGACCATTTTCCTTGATGTCTTTAATTTCTGCTTCTAAATGTTCTTTTATTGATCCGTACATAATTTCAAAATTTTGACAAAATTAAACATCTTTTACACAAATTTGATGTTCACTTCGGTATTAATATAGATTAGTATTTTTTTTAGGGTTGTATATCCCATCTCTTTTAGCAGCTGTTCATATTGCTCCATTTGTAATTTGTGAGACTCATGAAATGCGCCAGTTTTATAATCGATTATAGTGACTTGGTTAGCCTTGATATTTAACCTGTCGGGTCTTAATACCTCACCGGAAGGACTTAAAATATTGCGTTCTTTAATTACAGTTTCTCCTGAAGCGAAATACTGCTGAAGCTCAGGGTGTTTTATAACGGCAATTATTAGGTTCTCTAATTCAAAAGTTTGTTCTTCGGAAAGGTCTTCCGGAGTTGTATATTTTGTAAAGGCAACAGGTAGATCTTCCAGCGTATCGATTTCAGAAAATATATCGTGGAATAAATTACCATTGGTAATAGCCATTCCCTGAACCGAATCCCAAAGCGCGCCAGATTTGGTCATTAATTGAACAGCGTTATTTTGAGTGAAGGAGGAATGGAAAAATTCCTGCTTTAATAAAGATGGTGCTTTAGATGGTTTATAATTCTGAATGATCTTTTCGCCAAAATCATAACTTAGCACATCATTCCATAAATTTTTGGAACGCAGATATTCTATAAATAATCCCGAAACCGAATTCACTTTTAATTCCCCTTTGGCCGAGATGGCTAAATTAGAAATGATATATAGTTGGTGTGATGCCCTTGTTAATGCCACATATAACACGTTAATACTGTCAAATTCTGTTGTATCCAAAAGTTTTTGATAAGCAATTGCTTCAGTTTCTCCCCAATCCAGCATGCTTTTATTGGCTTTTAAATATCCAATTGGAATATCATTAAGTCCTTCCGGCAAAGGCAGCCATAAATGCTCTTTCTTCACATCTTGAAGATCTGTATTTGCAAAAGGATAGATCACCACTGGAAATTCTAATCCTTTAGATTTATGGATGGTCATGATTTGTACCGCATCATCAGATTTTGAAGCGAGGATACTCAGTTTTCCGCTTTTTTGATCCCATAGTTGCAAGAACTCTGCAATTCCGTGAGTCTTATTATTCAGTGCATCAAAAATGAAGTCTAGAAAGAACTGTAAATACGCATCGGAGGTTTTTATTAATTGAAAACTTCTAATAATATATTCAGCAGATTCATAAAGGGAAAGTGTTTGTAATTTAGAGAGATCAAAATAAATGTTGTATTCCTGAAGCCAAGAAAAGAAATCTGAAGATTCTTTCTCTAAATTCTTCAGAAACAAACGATGAGAATTCTTTAATTGCAGTTTTTGAATTAAATAATTCAACAATTCCCATTTTATATTTTTATCATTTGGATTCAATGAAAATTCAAAAAGAGAAGTTATAAATCGAACTTCAGGCGAATTTGAAACCAATAAAGATTCCGAAGAAATAATGGAAACACCCTGTTCATTTAGATAATTTGCAATGGCAAAACTCTCTTTTCGAGTTCTGGTAAGGATACAAATATCACTTTTGGAAACAGCTTGTGTATCTAAATTCTGAATTATCTCTAACACCTTTCTTGGATGCATTTCTAATTCCTCCTCTTTATTCTTAGCTTCAAGAAAGCTGATGTTTACATAACCCCCAAAATCTTTTTTTGGTTCTTGAGCACTTTTCTCGAAAAGTCCCTTATACGTCTCGTTTTGAAATTTAGTTGCTACATACTCGAAAAACGAGTTGTTAAAAGAAATAACATCCTTAGAACTTCTATAATTATATGGTAGATCTATTACCTCTTGTTCTATTTGAAATGCCTGATCCATATTACAGAGATCGATAAATTGCTCTGCTTTACCTCCTCTAAATCTATAAATAGATTGTTTGGCATCTCCTACCAAGGTGATATTAGCAACCGGTTCTCCTAAAGTTTGCTGCGTATTTAAATTATGATCTGCCAGCGGAATAATGTTGGACCATTGCAATTCTGAAGTGTCCTGAAACTCATCTATAAAATAGTTCTTATAGCGTTCGCCCATGCGCTCGTAGATAAATGGCACAGGTTGATCATTGATCTCTTTTGCGATGGTTGAGTTAAAATCTGAGATCAAAACTAAGGATCTATCTTTTTTTATATGCTCGATCTCATTGGCTATTTCGCTAAGTAAGGATAAAGGAATTAAGCTTTTATCGATAGCTTTTAAATAGTCTCTTTTGAGAATTGCTTTTTTCGAATTTTGGAATAGGGCGGCTATTTCCGATTGATTATCGTCTAGAACTAGCTTTTTATCTTTGTCTACTTTTTGAGAATAAAGGGAGGCTTTAGCTATTTTATCTTGCCATTTAGGACCAAATAATTTATCAAAATTCTTTGCCTTAATTTTTATGAAATATTTATATACATATCCGCCACTAAAATCTTTTTCGGTGATCGAATTTGCTTCAGTAAAGTCGAAAAAAGCTTTGGTTACCGTTTCGATCTCGTCTTCAACCAATGTAATAGCCAACTTCAGTTTTTCAGAAAAATCGGTAAAATCCTGAAGGCTTAAACCTTTTAATTGCTGTACATATATTTGTTGATTTTCACTGATCAGCAATCTTGAAAATGAAAACAGATCTCTGCTTATATCCCAACTTTTATCGTCATCGGTTTTATTCAATGTGTACTTTAAAAGTACTTTTGTCAGCTCTTTTTCCTCTCCAGCCCTATTTATTACTTTGTCTACTGCTTCCTGAAGGATCAAATCTAAATTCATCTCCACTTCAAAATTCACAGGAATTCCAAGATCCTTAGCAAAAGTTCTTATAATCTTATGAGTAAAACGATCTATGGTTGATATTTCTAATGCAGCATAATTGTGCAGGATATTCTTTAAAACAGCTTCAGAACGAGCTCTTATAAATTCTGCACTTAAATTAGTTTCTTTGGTTAGTAACTCTAAAAGAGATTCCGAGCTTTTTGGAGTATTTTTTAAGGATAAGGAACTTAAGGCATCGATCACTCTAGATTTCATCTCACCAACTGCCTTATTTGTAAAGGTAATGGCAAGAATATTCTTATAGGCATCTTCCTTACTGCTTTGCATTAATACCTTTAAATAATCTTTAACCAGAGTAAAGGTTTTTCCAGATCCGGCAGAGGCATTATAAATAGTAAAAGTGTTGGGATTGCTCAATTAATATGGATTAAAAGTAATTAAGTGACTAAATTAAAGGTTTATGATAATAAATCTGATGCGAACCATGGTAATCTTTAAGTATATTATAACACAAAAATATTTCGATTAAAACCCTTAATGCCTAAATTTGGAACACTTGAATAAATACTAACTAAAAAACTATTTTATTATGGCTTTTGAATTACCAAAATTAAATTATGCATTCGATGCATTAGAACCACATATAGATGCTAAGACAATGGAGATCCACCACGATAAACATCATGCTGGATATACTTCTAAATTGAATGATGCAATTGCAGGAACTGAGAACGAAGGAAAGACTATAGAGAATATCCTTAAAAATTTGGACATGAAGAATAAAGCTGTTAGAAATAACGGTGGTGGATTTTATAACCACAGATTATTCTGGGAAATAATGTCTCCAGATGGCGGAGGAAAGCCTGAAGGTGAGTTGGCGAAGGCTATAGATGCTGCTTTTGGATCTTTTGATGCTTTTAAAGATGAATTTTCTAACGCGGGAGCTACACAGTTTGGTTCTGGATGGGCATGGTTATGCGTTCATAAAGGTGGAAAAGTAGAGATTTGTTCTACTCCTAATCAAGATAATCCATTAATGCCTGAAGTAGGCTGCGGAGGAACTCCTATTTTAGGAATGGATGTATGGGAACATGCATACTATTTAAAATATCAAAATAAGCGTCCAGATTACATCAATGCATTTTTTAATGTGATTAACTGGAAAGAGGTTTCTGCAAGATACGCGCAGGAAAAAGAGAAATAGAATCAAGAACCTCGTTGCGAGCTCAAGAAAGTATTGGAATATATTTTATAATTGCGAGGCACACGCCGAGTAATTAAATTTAAATAGACTGTCTAACAAGTAAAAAAATCAATCTGGACTTATATCAGATTGATTGAAATAATACTTTTTAGACAGTTTTTTATTTGTTAGAAGACTGATATTTTAGAACTTATTTAATTTTTTGAAGTTTATTTTCTATCGTAGTTATCCTCTAAACGAATAATATCATTTTCGTCTGATGGGTGTTTAATGTCTGAATGAATCCAAATTTCTGCAACTATACCCCATTCTCTAGATCCAATTAACCGATGTCTCTCTCCTTGTCCCAATTCCACCAATTGTCCTATAATCATTTCCATTGAGGGCTGCTCAAAATTATTTTCACTTCGTGAATAATAGGCTTTACCCGCTACCAATTTCCAAAGTTCGGATCTTCTATGATGATATTGCCATGACAATTTCTGTTCTGGGCCCACAAGTAGGATTTTAGGACTCATTTTAAGGTTTTCTTGTAAGTCGGTAAATGTTACTTCTTCAAAAAATAAAGATTTAAATTTTTTAAGTTGAAGGGGTGAGATAACAAAAAAACCTCCCCAAGGTCTATTCAGGTCCATATCTTCGATATCCAATCCATTAGATTTTAACCAATTTTTAGTCTGGTCATAAATTTCTTGTTTATTTTTTATCGTTACATTGGTTTTTAATTTTGTGTTCATCTTTAGAATATTATAAGTTAAAATTTAAGAATTATCTCCTACTTTAATATTCTTATTTATTTTATTTTTCCATCCCAAGTCACCATTCCTACCATGCTGTCTGCTGTACCATAAAACAGATACCATTTGTTCTTAAAAAAGACTAGGCCCTCCATAAAAGTGGTACCATCTACATATTGTCCGGATTTCTCAAACGGCATCTCAGGTTTTATAAAAGGTTGCTCTGAGCGATCTAGTAGCTTCCATGGTTCATCAATATCAAAAAGAGCTTGCCCACCTGTGTATATTTTATTTCCTAAGGAGGGGACACCAAATTTTTGAGAGTTCCCCGCATTGTACATTACAACAATTCCATTTTCGGTAATCAAGGGAGGCGGACCTGCTTCCACTAACCAAGAATCAAAATATCCAGTTCTAGGGCTTAATACCGGCACAAGATTGCCATCTTGATCTTCTAGAGGTTCCCAATTAATCATGTCTGTAGAACTCGCCAACCAAATGTTCGGCACCCCATAATACATCCAATATTTTCCGTTTATTTTAGTAGCCAATAATTTCCCATTAACTAATTTTGTTACAATTGCCCCAGATTTTGTTTGCATATTATGATACTTGCCATCTTTCCAATTCTTAAAAATTGGACCCTGTTTATGCCAGTGATTAAGGTCTTTTGACGTGGCAATAGCCAATCTTGGGTATTTGCGGTTCCATTGCGTATATGTGAGGATATACATACCATCTTCTGTCTCTACAATCCTAGGATCTTCTGTGCCTCCCGTCCACTCAAATTCTTTTTGATCATCGTTATCTGGGTAAAATACAGGCTTGCTTTTTTTGATGTAATTTCTTCCATCGGAAGAAATTGCAATACCCAGGCGGGAGGTGTGACCTCCAATTTCATTTTCGCCTAATTTTTCTTCAGCTCGGTATAATACATAAATGCTGTCCTCTTTAACAATCGCTGCAGGATTAAAAGTGGCCATAGATTCCCATTTAACCATTTCACCAGTCATGGGGTCTATAAAGGAAGAAATGGAATCCGACTGAATTATAGGTTGTGGATTTATTTCCCTTATAAAGGGGCCCATCATCCATGATTTCTCCTGACTAAAAACACTCAGGCTCATTGTACAAGTCAAAAATACTATTAACAAGAATTTACTTTTCATATAAAAAATTTAAATTGTCAATTATAAAACTTGGGAGTAATTCTTAAAATTCCAAATAATTTTTAGTCTTATATAAATGATTCCGAGCGATGGCTCTTCCAGATTAAAATCCTATTCCCAAAGATGTAATAGGATATAACTAATTTGATAATAAACATCTAAGATAAATAACAATCTTGGTTTTTGACTTCGAAAGAATACATAAATTCTTAAGTTGGAGCAACAAATCCCACCCCAAAAGCACAAGACTCTTTTTTTTCTTTAGGATTTCCCGGAAAGGTAATTAAAAGTAAAAAATGACTTCATCTTTAGAAAAGATCTTGGTAATATTAAAACTATCGAAATAACTATCATTCAGATTGTAAAAACAGAGTTTTCCCATTCTCTCTTGCCCCCACAAGCTTATGTGCTGAGCCAACAAACATTAAAGTCGAAAAATCTGAGCAGATTTTTTCGTTCACTATAGCGCATAAAAAAAGGCGGATGAGAATCCACCTTTTTTTGCCCCAAATCTACCATGAACTTAACCTACTTATGCTATGGCATTGCTAATATATATAATAACTTGAGCCACGCAAACTCTTTTAGATGAACAACCTAGAAATTAGTTAAACGGCAATTAAACCTTAATTTTCTATGATATTTGTCTTGTTATTTTAGTAAGATCTTCCTTCGTTACCTTCGTAAAAATTAAGAAAGGCTCTGTTAACCACACGATTACCTCCAAAAGTTGGATAGTCTCCAGTAAAATACCAGTCTCCTAAATGCTTCGGACAGGCCTTATGAAGATTTTCCACCGTTTGGTATAAAATTTTCACCTTAGTCTTAACTTCAGGCTCACTTAAAAGCTCTGCTATCTTATCTGAGATCTCTTGATCTGTGAAGGGTTCGTAAATTTCTTTTACAAAATTTTTCACATCCTTGTCCTCCAGATTTTCCTGCATTTTACATTTTTTGTAAACTTCTTCAACTATATCGTATTTCCCTTGATCCTTTAAAAGCTCTAATGCGGCCCTAAATGCAACTAGGCCTTCTAGCCTCGCCATATCTATCCCATAACAGTCTGGATATCTAATTTGTGGAGCAGAGGATACTACAAGCAGTTGTTTAGGATTTAACCTATCCATCATTTTTATGATACTCTTTTTAAGAGTAGTTCCCCTAACAATACTATCATCTATAATAACTAGGTTATCCTCGGGTTTTACAACACCGTAAGTAACATCATATACATGCGCCACAAGATCATCACGGCTGCTATCTTCAGTAATAAAGGTTCTAAGCTTAACATCTTTAATGGCAACCTTTTCTGTGCGCAATTTATAAGCTAATATTTCTTTAAGTCGCTCATCCGTTAAGGTATCTTTTTCAGAAAGTATAGCTTCGTTCTTTTGTTTATTCAATTCGTCCTGCGCTGCTTCTACCATTCCATAAAAGGAAGTTTCGGCAGTGTTTGGGATATAAGAAAATACCGTGTTTATAGTATCGTGGTCTATATTCTTTAATACTTCAGGCATCAATAAACGCCCAAGCATTTTACGTTCTTTATAAATTTCGGCATCACTACCTCTAGAAAAATAGATACGTTCAAAAGAACATGCTTTTCTTTCTAAAGGTTCTAATATTTGCTGAATGGATACGTCGCCTCCCATTTTGGTGATTATAGCATGACCTGGTTCCAGTTCTTTTACATCCTCAAATTTTACGTTGAAAACAGTTTGGATTACCGGTCTTTCTGAAGCTACCACAACAACTTCGTCATCTTGGTAATAATAAGCAGGTCTAATTCCAGCAGGGTCCCTTAAAACAAAAGAGTCTCCATGACCTAGTAATCCGGCCATGGCATATCCACCATCCCAATTCTTTGCAGACTTCCTTAAGATTTTTGCGACATTAAGTCTATCTGCAATTAAAGGAGAAGCCTCCACTTTAGTGTAGCCTTCTTTTTTTAGTTTTTTATATAATTTTCGAACTTCATCATCTAGAAAATGTCCTATTTTCTCCATCACGGTAACCGTATCGGCGCGCTCTTTAGGGTGTTGCCCAAGTTCTACCAAGTTGTTGAAAAGCTGAAAAACATTGGTCATATTAAAATTCCCGGCGACAATTAGATTACGGTGCATCCAGTTATTTTGTCTTAGGAAGGGATGAACACTTTCTATGCTATTCTTTCCAAAAGTTCCATATCTCACATGGCCTAAAAGCAATTCACCTATGTAGGGAATATTTTTTTTCTGAAGCGCCACATTATCTATGTATTCCGGATGTTCGATCAATTCTGCATTAATTCGCTCATTTATCTGCGCGAAAATATCCTGAATTGGCTGTGCGGCGTTAGAGCGCAATCTGCTAATATATCTATCTCCTGGGTCTGTATTAAGTTTGATACTAGCAAAACCAGCTCCGTCTTGACCACGGTTATGCTGTTTTTCCATCATCAAATACATCTTGTTCACCCCGTAAAAGGCACTTCCATATTTTTCTTTATAGAATTCTAAAGGTTTTAAAAGTCTGATTTGTGCAATTCCACATTCGTGTTTTAAAGCGTCACTCATAATAATTACCTTTCGGTTTCAATAGGGTTGAAAATTATCTTAGTCACAAAAAAAACCCTGAAATTACAGGGTTTTTGTAGGTGTTAATTCTATATCAAATTGTGTTAAGCTCTGAAACTCTTGCAGGCGCGACTCTAGTTCTGAATGTTCTAGATTCTCCATTCTTTCGGTTCCAAATTTCTCTACACAAAACGAAGCTAAACTGGATCCATAGATCACAGCGTTCTTGATGTTTTCGAAAGAAATATCTTCAGATTTTGCTAAATATCCTGTAAATCCTCCAGCAAAAGTATCTCCCGCTCCAGTTGGATCAAAAACCTCTTCTAGTGGCAATGCAGGTGCAAAGAAGATCTGGTCTTTATGGAATAGCAATGCTCCATGTTCTCCTTTTTTGATCACTACATATTTAGGCCCCATTTTCTCGATCTTTCTAGCAGCTCTAACCAAAGAATGCTCATCGGTTAATTGGCGTGCTTCTTCATCGTTAATGGTAATAACATCTACCTTAGCAATTACCTTTTTTAGGTCCTCCAACGCATTGTCCATCCAAAAATTCATAGTGTCCAGAACTACAAGTTTTGGATTGCTCACTTGTTCTAGAACACTTAATTGAACCAGCGGGTGTAAATTTCCAAGCATAATGATCTCTGCATCCTTAAAATTCTCTGGTACTACAGGATTAAAATCGGCCAATACATTTAATTGAGTCTCTAATGTGTCACGGCTGTTAAGATCGTTATGGTATTTACCTCTCCAAAAAAAGGTTTTCCCTCCTTTTACCACTTCTATTCCTTGAATGTCTATTCCCTTTCTGGTTAAAAGATCCAAATGTTCTTGAGGGAAGTCATCTCCAACTACCGAAACTATTGCACTTTTAATATTGAATTGTGAAGCGGATAATCCGATGTAAGTGGCGGCTCCACCTAAAATTTTATCAGTTTTCCCAAATGGGGTTTCAATTGCATCGAAGGCTACTGTGCCTACTATCAATAATTTACTCATATTATAATTTCAAAAATGAGGTGCAAATATACGGTTTGTTTTTCAAGCCACTTAGCAATTTCGAAATTTATGGGAGCAAATTTTGGAAGATTAACTATTCTACAAATCCCTCATCTATTAGCAACCGCTTTGCTTTAGACGCGGCAACTGCTAACACATCGCAGCGCTCGTTTTGTACATGATTGTTGTGGCCTTTTATCCACTTAAAATCTACCTTATGTTTTCTGTATTCTTCAAGAAAATTTTTCCAGAGATCTGCATTCTTTCTGTCCTTGAATTTTTTCTTTTCCCATCCAAATATCCAGCCTTTTTTTACTGAATCTACCACATATTTAGAATCGGTAAATACCAGAACAGATACTCCGGGTTTTTTTAGCTTTTTTAAAGCCTCGATAACCGCCAGCAATTCCATTCTATTATTTGTAGTATGCTTAAATCCTTTAGAAAATTCTTTTCGGTAAGCTTTTCCCACCCATTCCATCACTATCCCATAACCTCCTGGACCCGGGTTTCCTCGGGCGGCACCATCGGTATACACATGAACTTCTGGATCAATCAAGAGAAGTGCTTTCTAATAGGTTTTCTATCACCTTTGGAAAATGGCGATATTCTAATTCATGAATTTTTTCTGCAATACTTTTTACTGTATCATTAGCAGAAACAGGAATAGCCTTTTGAAAGATGACTTGCCCTTCATCATATTTTTCATTTACATAATGAATAGTAATACCGGTCTCCTTTTCATCTTCATCTAAAACCGCTTGATGCACATTATTCCCATACATCCCTTTTCCTCCAAATTTTGGAAGCAACGCTGGATGAAGGTTTATTACTTTCTTAGGAAATTTTTGTAGAATACTGGTTGGGAACAACCAAAGAAATCCAGCCAAAACTATTAGGTCTGGTTGGGTATCTTCTAGGATATGAAGTACTTCGTTTGTGTTATAAAAGGCTGTTCTATCAAAATGAAGCGCAATAACATTTAATTTATGAGCCCGCTCTAGAACTTTCGCAGTTTGGTTGTTAGACAGCACCAAAGACACTTCTGCTTTCTCAGAATCCTTGAAATATCTTATAATATTCTCTGCATTAGTGCCTGAACCGGATGCAAAGACAACAATTTTCTTGAGAGATTTACTTTTGGATTGGCTCAAAATTGTAGTGTTAACAATTATTAACCGTAAAAATAAAGGGTTTAAATGAAAAATACGTAAATTCCCGTCACATTTTTAAAGTAAAAACCGGTTTTAAAATAAAGTTTTTTATTTTTGCCACCTAATCAAAATTAAAATAGAATATTATGTCAGACATTGCATCAAGAGTAAAAGCGATTATCGTTGACAAATTAGGCGTTGACGAGAACGAAGTTGTTACAGAAGCAAGTTTCACGAACGACCTAGGCGCTGATTCATTAGACACTGTGGAATTGATCATGGAATTTGAAAAAGAATTCGATATCCAGATTCCAGATGACCAAGCAGAAAACATTGCTACAGTTGGTCAAGCAATTTCTTATATCGAAAAAGCAAAATAAAAAAGAATAGTACTATATGGAGTTAAAGCGAGTAGTAGTTACAGGCTTGGGAGCCCTTACACCTATTGGAAACAATGTTGAAGAATATTGGGATGCATTGGTGGCCGGTAAAAGCGGTTGTGCGCCAATAACCTATTTCGATGCTGAAAAGTTTAAAACTAAATTCGCTTGTGAGCTCAAAAATTTTAATGTTCTTGATTTTTTTGACCGAAAAGAAGCTAGAAAGCTAGATAGATTTGCGCAATATGCAATTGTTGCGTCAGATGAGGCTATAAGAGATTCCGGAATAGACCTTAACGTTGTTAATAAACATCGAGTGGGAGTTATTTGGGGAGCAGGAATTGGAGGATTGGAAACTTTCCAGGATGAGGTGATCAACTTTTCCGAAGGTGATGGCACTCCTAGATTCAACCCGTTCTTTATTCCGAAGATGATCGCAGATATTGCCCCCGGTAATATTTCAATTCGTCATGGTTTTATGGGTCCTAACTATACTACGGTTTCTGCCTGTGCTTCTGCTGCCAACGCTATGTTTGATGCTTTAAATAATATTCGCTTGGGATATAGCGATGTGATTATTTCTGGCGGATCTGAAGCTGCGGTAACAAAAGCTGGAATGGGAGGATTTAATGCAATGCATGCCCTTTCTACCAGAAATGAAAGTCCTGAAACAGCTTCTAGACCTTTTGATGCTACCAGAGATGGGTTTGTATTAGGAGAAGGAGCAGGTGCTTTGGTCTTGGAAGAATATGAACATGCAAAAGCACGTGGAGCAAAGATCTATGCCGAGTTTGTTGGCGGAGGACTTTCTTCTGATGCTTACCACATGACGGCCCCACATCCAGAAGGAATTGGAGTTGTTGCAGTAATGGAGAATTGTTTACAGAATGCGGGATTAAAACCGGAAGATGTAGACGCAATTAATACTCACGGGACATCTACTCCTTTAGGGGATGTAGCTGAACTGAAAGCGATCACTAAAGTTTTTGGAGAACACGCTAAGAATATTAATATAAATTCTACTAAATCTATGACAGGTCATCTTTTGGGAGCTGCAGGTGCAATTGAAGCAATTTCTTCTATACTTTCTATGAAGTATGGAATTGTTCCTCCAACCATCAATCATGAACATCAAGATGAAAACATAGATCCAGAGTTGAATCTTACTTTAAACAAAGCGCAAAAACGCGAAGTGAACGTAGTAATGAGCAACACCTTTGGATTTGGAGGTCATAACGCATGTGTACTGTTTAAAAAGTTAGACGAATAACTTTTTATAATGAGTGTTATTCGAAACATATTAAATTCCCGTTCTTCTAAAGACGGGAATTTTTTTATCGCTATGCAAAAGATCTTAGGGTTTAAACCTAAGAATATCAATTTTTATAAAAAAGCTTTCACCCACAGATCCTTGAATCAAAAGGACGAAGAAGGAAATGCTATAAATTTTGAACGCTTGGAGTTTTTAGGCGATGCTATGCTAAGCGCTGTAATAGCTGCATATCTATTTAAAACAGTGCCTGGAGGAAATGAGGGTTATCTTACTAAAATGCGCTCCAAAGTTGTTAGCCGCAAGCATTTAAATGAATTGGGTAAAGATCTAGATCTAATAGCCCATGTTCAAACTAATATTCCTAAAGAACAATTTGGTGCCAACATTCATGGAAATCTTTTCGAAGCCCTTATTGGAGCAATTTATTGGGATCGAGGTTATAAGTATAGCAAAATATTCATTTTCGACAGGGTTATAAATCCATATGTGGATATAGAACAACTGGAAGGAAAGGTAATAAGCTATAAAAGCTTACTCATAGAATGGTGCCAAAAAACCAAAAAAGAATTCAATTATGAAGTCTATGACGATTCCGGAAAGGATGAGGTAAAGCACTTTGCAGTTAAACTTAGAATAGATAGTAGGGTAGTTGCCAAAGCAAGAGCAACCTCTAAAAAGAAGGCTGAAGAAAAGGCTTCAAAAAGAGCTTATTATGCTCTCCAAACTAAGATAGATTCCTAGAAATCACAGAGTTTCAACTATAACGATTTCGTAATTATTTCCTAAAAATACCAGTAAAATTCTTAGAAATCTGCATTCTTATTTTATCTTTAGCATTAAAGTTTGAAAGTATGTTATCCCATAAGTTACTGATGGATGATGTAGAGGATAATTATCATTTATTGGCCATTCATAGTTCCATGGAAGAATTTAAGATGGCTTTTTTATTGAATAGGAATCTACAATTACGCCTTAAACGTGCCACTTACGATGTAGACTTTAATCACGGTGTGGTACAAGCTTTATATCCGCTTTATTCATATAAGGAAGCTGCCAAACACAGAACCTTCTATTTAGTAAAGAACAAATATAAGGGTGCCGTTAAGAAAGTTGTAAGCTCGGGTTCATTATTTAGTGAAGAAGAAGTATCTCCACAGATCACCTATTTAATTCCTGAATTCAATAAAGTAGATTATTTCTTAAAAATAGAGGACGATTTGGAAGAAGATCATATCCAGGAATTACTGAATATGATTGGTAAAATTCCGAGAGTCATTACAACATATACGGTCGATGTTAATCAACTAAGATCAAAAAATAATTTAATTGTAGACTAATGCCAACGAATAAAAGAACAAAAATTGTTGCCACTTTAGGCCCAGCCACTAGCGAGAAATCGGTTTTAAAGGATATGCTGGAAGCAGGTGTAAATGTGTTTAGAGTGAATTTTTCTCACGCAGATTATGAAGATGTAAAGGAGCGAATTAAAATGATTCGTGAGCTAAATGCTGAATTTGGATATACTGCGGCTATTCTTGCCGATCTTCAAGGACCTAAACTTAGGGTTGGAAAGATGAAGGAAGAAGTAGTTGTAAACCCGGGAGATCAAATCACTTTTGCTACCGGTAAAGAATTTAAAGGAACCGCTTCTCGAGTTTATATGAACTACGAGCAGTTTCCCAGAGATGTAAAGCCCGGGGAAAGAATTCTTTTGGACGATGGTAAGTTGATGTTCGAAATCGTGAGCACAAATGCTAAGAATGAAGTGGTTGCAAAGGTTATTCAAGGGGGACCTTTAAAATCTAAAAAAGGGGTAAATCTTCCAAATACTAAGATCTCTCTACCAGCTTTGACTAAAAAGGATATAAAAGACGCCATTTTTGCTTGTGAACAAGAAGTAGATTGGTTTGCACTTTCTTTTGTAAGAAATGCAGAGGACCTAATGGAACTACAAGATTTGATCAAAAAACACAGTGATCATAAAATTCCCATCATTGCGAAGATTGAGAAACCAGAAGGAGTAGAAAACATAGATAAAATTGTTGCTTATTGTGACGGATTAATGGTTGCGCGTGGAGATCTAGGTGTAGAAATTCCAGCACAGGAAGTTCCACTTATTCAGAAGCAATTGGTGTTAATTGCTAAAAAAGCAAGAATTCCAGTGATCATTGCAACTCAAATGATGGAAACCATGATCACTAGCCTTACGCCTACCAGGGCAGAGGTAAATGATGTTGCTAACTCGGTAATGGATGGAGCCGATGCTGTAATGTTAAGCGGGGAAACTTCTGTAGGGAAATATCCCGTGCAGGTTATAGAAAAAATGACGCAGATTATTAAATGTGTAGAAGATTCTCCACTTATTAAAGTGCCTCACGATCCACCACATGTTAGGACCAATAGATACATAACGAAAGCAGTTTGTTTTCACGCAGCTATCATGGCAAATGAAATAAAAGCAAAAGCTATTTGTACCCTTACCAATAGTGGATATACCGCATTTCAGATCTCTGCATGGAGACCGGAATCCAATATTTTGGTGTTTACTTCTAACCATAGAATTTTATCTCAGTTAAGTTTATTGTGGGGTGTAAAAGCGTTTTTCTATGATAAGTTTGCAAGTACAGATGAGACCATAGAAGACATAAATAAAATAGCTCGCGATAATGGATATGCAAATGCTGGAGATTTTATGATCAATCTTGCATCTATGCCAATTGCAAATAAAGGAATGGTAAATACGTTGCGTGTTTCTGAAATAGTTTAAGAATTAGATTTTATTATAGGCCACTATGTCGCCATTAATATTGGTGAAGTAAGTGGCTTTTTTATGTCTAAAAATCAAATTTTAGCTGCACTGCGATCTCCTTTTCTTCTTTTTCTGACTTTTTGTTACCGGTATTTAAACTTGATAGCGTGATCCCTAACAGTCTCACCGAGTCTTTCATCTTTTCCTGAAATAAAAGCTCTTTAGCAGCATCTAAAATCAGTTCTTTTGATGCTATATAATAAGCTAAGGTCTTACTTCTGGTCTGCAATGTAAAATCGCTATACTTAATTTTTAAGGTGACCGTCTTACCGGCAACTTTACTTTTCTTGAGTCGTCGTTCAATTTCTTCTGCAATATTTTCTAAGCGTTCAAGCATATAAATCTCGGAAGCGATATTCTCGTTGAAAGTACGCTCTGCACCTAAAGACTTTCGAATTCTATCGGGTTTTACTTCGCTTAGATGAATTCCGCGAACCACATGGTAATAATAGCTTCCACTTTTCCCAAAATTTTCTGTCAGAAATTCTTCCGATTTCTCTTTTAGCTGAAGACCTTTAAAGATGCCCAGTCGGTACATTTTTTCCGCAGTAACCTTACCAACTCCATAAAATTTACGAATTTGTAATTCTTCCAAAAATGCTTCAACTTCCTCAGGATTTACAGTTTTTTGGCCATTTGGTTTATTAATATCACTGGCAACCTTCGCGATAAATTTGTTGATTGAAATTCCGGCTGATGCATTTAAGCCTGTTTTTTCCTTGATCTTTTCACGAATTTCTTTCGCGATAAGAGAAGCGCTGGGAATTCCTTTTTTATTTTCGGTTACATCAAGATAAGCTTCATCCAAGGAAAGTGGTTCCACTAAATCTGTATATTCTAAAAAGATGGCCCTAATCTGATTGGAGATTTCTTTATATCTATCAAACCTAGGCTTTACAAAGATGAGCTGTGGGCAATTTCTCGCAGCCATTGCGCCACTCATCGCACTTTTTACACCAAACTTTCTAGCTTCATAACTTGCTGCGGCTACTACCCCTCTAATAGAATTTCCACCCACAGCTACCGCTTTTCCTCGTAATTCAGGATTATCCAATTGCTCTACAGAAGCATAAAATGCATCCATATCTATATGAATAATCTTTCTAATGGAACCAAGCTCTTTCACTCTGTAAATTTAAGGAAACTAGTCGCTTTTTTAGAATGTTTCATTAGCCAACAATCTGTTATCTTTGAGTATCGAGAATTTAAGAACTGGATGTAGTTATTAATAATAAAGTTGAGAAAATTCGCTATTCTTTATAAGACATTATATTTCTTAATGATAAATTGAAAGTATGAAAACAGCAATTATTTTAGGAGCTACAGGACTTACTGGCGGATTTTTACTTCAAAATCTGCTAAAGGATCCCGGCTATAAGAAAGTTTTAGTCTTTTCCAGATCCAGTGTGGGTTTTATACATGATAAGTTAGAAGAGCACCTTATAGATCTTCTAAAGCTTCAAAACTATAAAGATGAATTTATAGCAGATGAAGTTTTTTGCTGTATTGGAACAACGAAGAGCAAAACTCCAGATAAAGAAACTTATAAAAAAATAGATTTCGGAATTCCTGTAAACGCCGCAAAGCTGTGTAGGGAAAATAATATTTCTACTTTTTTAGTAATCTCGGCAATGGGGGCAGATGCCAATAGCAGTATGTTTTACAATAAAGTGAAAGGGGAAATGCAGCATGAAGTACTCGAGCAAGGCATAAAAAACACTTATATTTTTCAGCCTTCATTAATTGCTGGAGACAGAGAAGAAGAAAGATTCTTCGAAAATTTAGGTATTAAAACATTCAAGATCCTAAATCCCTTAATGTTAGGATCATTAAAGAAATATAGATCTATCCATCCTAAAACTATTGCAAAGGCAATGCAACTATGTGCAAAAAAAGGCTATCCAAAGATCTTAATAGAATCTGATGAAATTGAAGCAATAGCTTCAGAAGAAAACTTTCAGTAAAACTATAATATGATTGAAATAGAACGCAAGTTTTTAGTGAATTCAGATCACTTTAAGAAGGAGTCATTCAAAAGCGTCAACATAAAACAAGGTTATTTAAACTCTCATCCAGAAAGGACTATTCGCATAAGAACCCAAGATGAAAATGCTTTTTTAACTATAAAAGGGAGATCATCAGAAAGTGGATTATCGAGATTTGAGTGGGAAAAAAAGATCCTTCTTGAGGAAGCCTTAGCTATTCTTAAATTATGTGAACCGGGAACCATAGAAAAAACTCGTTATTTAGTAAAATCGGGTGTACATGTTTTTGAAATAGACGAATTTTCGGGAGATAATACAGGGCTGATAATGGCAGAAATTGAATTGATTTCTGAAGATGACACTTTCGAAAAACCGGAATGGTTAGGCAAGGAAGTAACAGGTGATAAAAGGTATTATAACTCTCAACTTTGCTCTAAACCTTATAAGAATTGGAATAAACAGTAAGTTATGAAAAAATATATCTACACACTTGGCCTAATTTGCGTTTTAGTGGCATGTGATAAAAAGAACCAAAAGGAACCTTCTTATCCTTTTGAACCTATAGAGCAAGTAAAAAAGAATCAATAGAGCAACAAGCCAAAAAGCTTGAGGCAGATGGATACAAAACCTTTATTTATAAGGAGGAAGACAGCACCTATTTGATGCAACAATACTTCATGGTATTCTTGAAAAGTGGAGAAAACAGAAATCAAGATTCTACGGAAGCAGCTCAGCTACAATTAAAACATTTGGCGCATTTGGAAAGAATGGCAGTAGAAGGATATGCTAGTTTAATTGGCCCTTTTGAAGATGATGGAGATGTAAGGGGAATTGTGGTTTATAACACTAGTACTTTAAAAGAAGCAGATAGACTTGCCAATATGGACCCAATGGTAAAAGCTGGAAGGTTAAAGGTGGAGGTGCATCCTTGGTGGACCGCCAAAGGCGGTAAGTTGAAATAAAAAAGAATCCTTAAGGTAGTGTACTTCAGGGATTCTTTTTTCAGGTAGTCTACTATGTTACTCCCTATTTAGTCAAACTTCTATATTTTTTAATGGTGCTCTCAATAGTTTCCAATAACGGCTGAACTGCGAATGGTTTGGCAATAAATTCATTTGCTCCTGCTGCTAAACACATAGCTCTGGCTCCATCATATCCAGACATCATTAAAACTGGCACATTAGAAACCCCTTCTGTGTTTCTAATCTCGGCACAAATCTCTGTACCATCCACTCCGCTCAATAATTTATCCATTATCACCAAGTCAAATTCTTCTTCTTGAAGATTTTCTACCGTTTTATTTGGCAGTCTTAAAAGCTTTACCTCATAACCATTCATTTCAAGCTGATCATTTAAAATGATCCCTAAATGATAGTCGTCCTCAACTAGCAAAATTTTATTCATACTATTTTTTTGTAGCGTTGATAATTTTTATTGGCAACCTTTCCTTATTAAATAACAGAAACTAAATCTATTTTAAATAGCTCCCCTTTTCAATTTACATTAAGTAAAACTTATTAGTAGCAGATATTCATTTTTATCTGTTGAACAACCTTATAAACATCGCGAAATGGAAAAGACTCTAAATTTTAAACAGTACAATTTTCTAAATGCTTAAAAAATATCCGTCAAAAATAGGAATTAATTCAATAAATGCAACCTTTCAATTTCTTCTATATACTCTTTTAGTATAAAATTAATTATAATTTTTTCCCAATTATTATATTGGATTTACTTATGAAAAGCATTTTAAATGTCTGTTTACTACACTTTAAAAAAATTAAAGTAGCACCTAATTAATAATTCTTTTAACTTTATTTATCGTTTTAAATAGATATAATTTGCGATTTTGCTACCCGTAAAAAATGATTTTTAAATTATATTATTTTAAGCATTTTTCTAGATTTTATAAAAATTTAACCTACCATTCAAAATGCCAAGAAAGATTACGACCCAAAAAGCAACTAGCAAAACCACTTCTCGGAAAACTGCACTAGCAAAACGGCCACTATTAAGAAATTCTAAAAGAGTTAGTGATAAAGAAATGTTCAAGGATAGCGAGTATATGCATGAACAATTAGACAGACTCATATTCGCGCTGGAGTCTTTTAGGGAAGGAGATATTTCGGTTCGTTTATCTAAAGGACGAAACGATAAATTTGCAGATGTTTCTGAAGCTTATAACACCATGGTTGAAATGATTGGGGGTGTAAGTACAGAAGTATCTAGAATTTCTCGTGTAGGTGGAATTGAAGGAAACTTGGATGCAAGAGCCGAATTTAAGGCTTCTACAGGAGTTTGGAAAGATATGATAGATAACATCAATATTCTTATTGAAGCGATTGCGAAACCGGTATTGGAAGTAAATAGAATTCTTAACAGTATAGCAGGTGGAAAATTGGAAGATAAATTTAGCCTTACGGTTACTGGAGATTTTAGAGCCATGGCAGATGTTATAAACAAAACCCTTGGAAGTTTAAATATTTTTGCTGAGCAGGTAACCCAAGTGGCTCGTGAGGTGGGAGTAGAAGGAAAACTGGGAGGGCAGGCAAGTGTACCTAACGTGTCGGGAACATGGAAAGATCTCACAGATAATGTAAATCAAATGGCGAGTAACCTTACAGAGCAAGTAAGGGAAATTGCATCTGTAACTACCGCAGTAGCGCAGGGAGATTTATCAAGAAAAATTACCGAGGAAGGAAAAGGTGGAGAAGTACTTGGCCTTTCTACTACTATAAATAGAATGGTGGACTCCCTAAACATTTTTGCTGCTGAGGTAACCAACGTGGCTCGCGAAGTGGGTGTTGAAGGAAAATTAGGAGGACAAGCAATTGTACCCGATGTTGCAGGGACTTGGAAAGATCTTACCGTTAACGTGAACACCATGGCATCTAATCTTACCGCCCAGGTAAGGGAGATAGCAGGAGTAGCAACTTCTGTGGCAAACGGAGATCTTTCTAAAAAGATTTCTATTAATGTAAGAGGGGAAATTGCCGAATTAAAAGATACCATTAACCAAATGGTGGATTCACTTAACATTTTCTCCGATGAGGTTACGCGTGTTGCGCGTGAGGTAGGAACCGAAGGAAAACTTGGAGGTCAAGCGGAAGTACCAGACGTAGCTGGAACTTGGAAAGATCTTACAGATAATGTAAATACCATGGCAAGTAACCTAACCAATCAGGTAAGGGAGATTGCGTCGGTTACAACTGCGGTAGCACAGGGAGACCTTACACAAAAAATTACTGAAGATGGAAAAGGGGGAGAAGTATTAATTCTTTCGAATACCATTAACAGCATGGTAGATTCCTTGACCTTATTCGCGGCCGAGGTTACGCGTGTTGCGCGTGAGGTAGGAACCGAAGGTAAACTTGGAGGGCAGGCAACTGTACCTAGTGCTGCGGGAACCTGGAAAGATCTTACGGATAATGTAAATATCATGGCAAGTAACCTTACCACACAGGTAAGGGAAATTGCGAATGTTGCAACTGCGGTAGCAGATGGTGACCTTTCACAAAAAATCACTATTGATGTAAAAGGAGAGATCGCCGAACTTAAAGATACCATTAACAAAATGGTGGATTCCCTAAACATTTTCTCTGATGAGGTAACTCGTGTTGCAAGGGAGGTGGGAACAGAAGGAATACTTGGAGGTCAGGCGAAAGTGCCAGATGTTGCAGGAACTTGGAAAGATCTTACAGACAACGTGAATTACATGGCATCTAATCTTACCACACAGGTAAGGGAAATTGCAAATGTTGCAACTGCGGTAGCAAAAGGAGATTTAGCACAAAAGATTTCAATTGAAGCTAAAGGGGAGATAGCAGAATTAAAAGAAACCATCAACACGATGGTGGATTCATTGAACATATTCTCAGATGAGGTAACTCGTGTGGCTCGTGAGGTAGGTACAGAAGGAATTCTTGGAGGTCAAGCAGAAGTGCCAAATGTTGGGGGTGCTTGGTGGGAACTTACCGAAAACGTAAATACCATGGCATCTAACCTTACTACTCAGGTAAGGGAAATTGCATCGGTAACTAAGGCCGTTGCGAACGGGGATTTATCTAAAAAGATTTCCGAAGAAGAAAAAGGGGGTGAAGTATTAGAACTTTCAACCATTATAAACACTATGGTAGATTCCCTGAACATACTTTCTAACGAGGTAACTCGTGTGGCTCGTGAAGTAGGAACCGAAGGTATGCTGGGAGGTCAGGCAGAAGTGCCAAACGTTGCAGGAGCTTGGTTAGATCTTACTGGAAATGTGAATACCATGGCGAGTAATCTTACCAGCCAGGTAAGGGAAATTGCAAATGTAGCAACTGCGGTGGCTAACGGGGATTTATCTCAAAAAATTTCCATTGATGTAAAAGGTGAAATTGCCGAATTAAAAGATACGATTAACCAGATGGTGGATTCCTTAAACGTATTTGCTGCAGAGGTAACTCGTGTGGCACGTGAGGTAGGAACCGAAGGGATGCTGGGAGGGCAAGCTAAGGTGCCTAACGTTGCGGGAACTTGGAAAGGTTTAACAGATAATGTGAACACGATGGCGAGTAACCTTACTACACAAGTACGAGAAATCGCATCGGTAACAACCGCAGTTGCACATGGGGATCTTTCACAAAAGATTTCAGAACAAGGAAAAGGAGGCGAAGTATTAGAACTTTCTACCACCATTAACATCATGGTAGATGCACTTAACATATTTGCAGATGAGGTTACCAACGTGGCTCGTGAAGTGGGAACCGAAGGTATTCTTGGAGGTCAGGCAGAAGTGCCAAATGTTGCCGGATCTTGGAAAGATCTTACAGATAATGTAAACCAGATGGCGAGCAACCTTACTTCCCAAGTACGAGATATCGCAGGGGTATCTACAGCACTTGCACGAGGAGATTTCTCTAGAAAGATCGATGTGGAAGTAAGAGGAGAAGTACAAGAGCTTAAAAATAATATAAATGCGATGGTAGATTCCTTCACAACCATTGTAAAGGCAGCAAATACAATTGCAGAAGGAAACTTTGCAATTGAAATGCCTCTTCGAAGTGAGGCCGATCAATTGGGGATTGCACTAAACTCGATGACAGAAAACCTTAAGCGAATTTCTGAAGAGAATGAGAATGAAGCTTGGATTAAAACGGGTCAGGCAGGGCTTAACGATAGGATGCGTGGAGAACAGGATTTGGTTACCTTATCCAAAAACATTATTTCTTATCTCACTAAATACTTAAACGGTCAAGTTGGAGTAATTTATCTTGCTGAAAAAGAAAAAGATAAAAAACAGTTGAGAATGACAGCTTCTTATGCTTTCACTCAACGTAAATCGCTTAAAACCACTTTTGAATTTGGAGAAAGTCTTGTAGGGCAAGCAGCTTTAGAGAAAGAAGCAATCGTGCTTTCGGCCATACCACAGGATTATATTAGTGTCTCTTCAGGTTTGGGAGATAGAAGCCCTAAGAATATTTTAGTTCAGCCATTTATAATTGATGGAGAAGTAAAAGGGGTGATTGAAATTGGCTCTTTTGAACCCTTCAACGATAATCAGTTAGAATTGGTACGATCTGTGGGAGAAAACATAGCAATTACTACCAACTCTTCTGTAGATAGGGAAAAAATGAGAGATTTACTTGAAGAATCTCAAAGACAATCTGAAGAGTTATTGAATCAACAAGAAAAACTTCAAATACAGAGTCAGGAATTACAGATGGCAAATGAAGATCTGGAGTCCAAGACCAAGGATTTGGAAATGCAGAAAGAAGACCTTCAATTTAGTAGGGTTGAAGTTGAAAGAAAAGCGAAGGAATTGGAACTTGCCAGTAAGTACAAGTCAGAATTCTTGGCAAATATGTCTCATGAATTAAGAACACCATTAAACAGTCTTCTTATCCTTTCAAAAGATCTTAGCGATAATAATAAAGGGAATCTTTATAAAGATCAGCAAAAATCGGCCACCATTATTTACGAAGGAGGACTGAGCTTACTGAATCTTATTAATGATATTCTGGATCTTTCTAAAGTGGAAGCAGGAAAGCTTCAGATTCATGCGGAAGATGTTGCAGTAGACGGGTTAGTAAATAATCTTCAAAATCAGTTTGTTCCTTTAGCAAAATCTAAAAAATTAAAGTTCATTATAAAACGCAAGTCAGATGCTCCGGACTCTATAATTACAGATGGACAGCGTTTAGAACAAATTATTAAGAACCTTATTTCCAATGCGATTAAGTTTACTCAAGAAGGATCAGTAAGTGTATCTATAGGTAAACCTAATGCCGGAGTTAATTTTAGAGATATCACCCTTTCTAAATCTGAAGTTCTTGAAATATCTGTAACCGATACAGGAATTGGTATTCCTGAAGCTAAACGAATGATGATATTTGAAGCATTTCAACAGGCAGAAGGAGGAACCAGCCGTCAATATGGTGGTACCGGACTTGGATTAACTATATCTAGAGAACTATCCAGATTATTAGGAGGCGAAATTCATATAGATAGTGTAGAAGGAAAAGGAAGTGTATTTACCGTTTTTGTTCCTGTAGATCTTACCAATGCGCCAATAAAGGAAATGGATGATGCTATTTCTTCATATAATGAACCGGTAAAAGTTCAGCCTGCAGAAATTGAAGTTGGAGAAGATGAAGAAACTAAAGCCGATGGTAAATTGGTAAACACTATTTCTGATGATAGAGACAATCTAAAGACTTCGGAATACTCGCTTTTGGTAATTAATGAAGACAAGGAATTTGCGAAGCTAGTGAAAAGAATAGTAAGCAAATATGGAATTAAATTGGTGGTTGCAACCGATGGAAAAGAGGGAATGAAGCTAGCTGCTAAATTTCAGCCAAACGGAATCTTACTAGATGAAAACCTTCCCGATATTAAAGGGCTTGTGGTGCTAGATCATTTAAAATTCAACTTAAATACCAGACATATTCCAATACTTTATATGTCTGCAAAAGATCAGAGACGTGAGGCCTATAATATGGGGGCAATGGACTTCTCTAAAAAACCAATTTCAGAAAAAGATCTTGACAGAGCTATTCAAAAGATAGAGAAATTACATAATACAGAGAATAAAGAGCTGTTGATTATTGAGGATGATAAACCTACTTTAAAGGCAATCCAAAGTCTTCTTAAGAGTAAATCTATCAACATTTCTACCGCCACTACAGGTAAAGATGCATTAGCTATTTTAAAAACCCATAGTTTCGACTGCATTATTCTTGACTTTAATCTTCCTGACACCACAGGCCTAGAAATGCTGAAAAAACTAAGATCTAATAAGGCAAAAAATGATCTTCCTGTTGTTATATATACGGGAAAAGAACTTACCAATACAGAGTTAAAGGAATTACATAAGTTTACAGATAGCATCGTTATTAAAGGTGCAGCCTCACCGGAGATTCTCTTAGATGAGGTTTCCTTATACTTACATAGTGATGAAAGCAACTTCTCTAGCAAGCAAAAAAAGATCATGGCGGAATTGCATGATCCAAAACATGTTTTAAAGGACAAAAAGGTTTTGGTTGTAGATGACGATAGTAGAAATTCCTATGCTCTTTCTAAAGCACTATCTGACGCCGGGATGAAGGTAGTTGTGGCAGATAACGGTAAAGCTGCAATTGAAAAATTGAAGAAAGAAAAAGATATAGACATTGTTCTTATGGACGTGATGATGCCAATTATGAATGGGTATGAGGCAACCACCGAAATTAGAAAATACTCTATCTATAAAGATCTACCAATAATTTCGTTAACAGCGAAGGCAATGCCAGAAGATAAGGCGAAAAGTTTGGAAGCAGGCGCTAACGATTATCTTACCAAACCGGTAAATATTGAAAAGTTATTGAATTTAGTTCGTCTATGGTTATACCAATAGATTGATTGATTAACTGAAAAATGAGAATGATTAAAAAGTGATAATCTTATGGAGATCAAACAAATTAGTGAAGATAGAAAAGGACATTTTGAAGCTTATGTAGAAGATGAAAAATCTGGATTAATGACTTATAAATGGAATGGAAAAAATGAAATTGTAATTGATCATACCGAAGTTCATGAAGGTTTTGAAGGCAAAGGAATAGGGAAACAATTGGTACTTGCAGGCGTAGCGTTTGCTAGGAATAATAATTTAAAGATCAAACCTACGTGCCCATTTGCCAAGAAATTTTTAGAGCGAACATCAGATTATGAGGATGTCCTTTAAATAACTAAAAATAAAATCCGCTGCATAACCAATTGATGCAGCGGGTTTTTCAACTAATATATTTCATAATATTTATTTCCAACCACCACCTAAAGCTCTGTATAATTCAACCACTGCTGCTAATTGGTTAAAACGAGCATCAATTAAACTAAGTTGAGAATTTAAGCTATTCTGTCTGGAAATGATCACTTCTAAATAGTTTACCAGACCATTATCTAATAACTCTTCAGAATATCTTGTAGCATCTGTGTATGCTTGAAATTCCATTGTTTTTGCTTCTATCTTTTCTGTGTTGTATTTATAAGAATACAAGGCATCTGAGACCTCTTTGCCTGCATTTAATAAAGTAGACTGAAAATTAAGTTTTGCCTGTTCTTGTCTGGCTTTAGAAACTTCAAATTCCGTTCTAATTCTTCTTTTATTTAAAATGGGTTGTGCCAAGGATCCAACTAGACTTGAAAAAAGTGAATTTACATCAAAAAGTTTTTCTACATCTAAACTTTGAAGTCCGCCTGAAGCTGTAAGCTGCAGAGATGGATAGAAATTAGCTCTGGCAACATTTGTAAGCTCAAAGGCATTTATCAGGTTATATTCAGCTTCTTTTAGGTCCGGGCGATTCTTTAATAAATTCGCAGGAAACCCGATGTTTAGTTCTGTGGTAATTTCCTGTTCATCTAGAGAGGTTCTCTGTTTTCCTTGCGGAGCTTCACCTAATAAAATGGATAAGGTATTTTCCTGAAGTCTTATCTGGTTCTCTATATCCAGTAATAAAGCTTTTGCTGTGTACAACTGCGCTTCGGTCTGTTTTACGCCAACTTCAGTTAAATTTCCAGCATCTTTAAGGGCTATAGTGGTTTCTAAAGCTTCTTTACGAGTATCTATGGTTTCAATAGTTACCAACCTTTGTTCATCCAATGCCAAAAGTTGATAATAAGTGGTAGCAATATCGGCTATCAATCTTGTTTTAATTGTTTGATGCGCTGCAATGCTCTGCAGATAGGAAGCGTTAAAAGCTCTGGAATTGCTTCTTATCTTTCCCCAAATATCTGCTTCCCATGAGGCATTTGCAGCAATCTCATAAATGGTATTGGAGCTAATAGCTCCTTGAAATATTTGTGAATTTTCTGCATTCTGTTGGTTTGCAACCCTGGCTCCAACATCTAATGTGGGCAAAAATCCGGCCTTGCCTTGTTTAACATAAGCTTCAGCAGCAATAATTTGTTGCAAAGCAATGCGAACATCTAAATTATGTTGAAGTCCTTTTTCTATATAGAAACCAAGAACTGGATCTGTAAAGAGTTCTTTCCAAGATACCGCCGCCATGCTTAAACTGTCCTGCGGAAGCTCATCGGTTCTAAAAAGATTCTCATTCGGAATTACATCTTCACTTCTATTATAATCTTTGGCGACAAAGCAGGATTGAAAAAGGAATGGAATTCCAAGGATCAAAACTGCCTTATATATGTTGAGCTTTTTCATAATTAAAAGCATTATTCTTTAGAAATTGATTGATTGGTTGTTGCGGACTTTCTACTTATGTTTTCTTGAAAGCCTTGGAAGACAATAAAGAAAACAGGAGTTATAAATACACCTATTAAAGTTCCAATTAGTAATCCACCCACAGCTCCGGTACCAATAGATCTATTTCCTATTGCTCCTACACCATTAGCAAGCACTAAAGGCATTAATCCTAATATAAAAGCAAAGGATGTCATTAATATAGGTCGTAATCGTACTCGTGCGGCACCTATTGCAGCATCTACAATGCTCATTCCGTCTTTCCTTCGTTGAACAGCAAATTCAACAATAAGAATAGCGTTTTTGGCGAGTAAGCCTAAAAGCATAATAAGTGCGATCTGGAAGAAAATGTTATTTTCCAGCCCGGTGAATTTTATGGTTAAAAAAGCCCCCATAATTCCGACCGGTAAGGTTAAAAGCACCGCAAATGGAATAAAATAGCTCTCATATTGAGCGGCTAACAGAAAATAAACAAATACTAAACTCAGTAGGAATATGGTGGAAGCCTGACCTCCTGAAGCTATCTCCTCTCTACTTAATCCAGAGAATGCAATATCATAGCCTTCCGGAAGGGTTTCTTCTGCTACTTGACTTATTTGGGTAATTGCATCTCCAGAACTAAATCCTGGTGCGGCAGAACCGTTTAAAGTAACTGCGTTAAATAAGTTAAACCTGTTTACAGATTGTGGTCCGTAAACTCTTTCTAATGTTATAAATTCACTTATGGGTGCCATCTGGCCCTGATTGTTCCTAACAAACATCTTACTGAGATCGTCTGGAGTAGCACGGTCTCCAGGTAAACTTTGTACATAAACACGGTATTGTTTTCCAAATCGACTAAAATCTGCAGCAAAGATCCCCCCTACATAGCCCTGTAAGGCTTTTAGAATATCACTTACCGAAACTCCTGCACGTTTTGCGGTAGCAATATTAATATCTACTTGAAATTGTGGGAAATTAGTACTGAAAGAATTAGAGGCAAATGCGATTTCGTTCTTTTGTATCAACGCATTTGTAAAATCTTTTGCTACTTTATCTAACTCATCAAAACTTCCTCCCGTTTTATCCAATAGTTTGGCTTCAAATCCATCTGAAGATCCAAACCCAGGGATACTTGGTGGCTGAAAAAAGATTACTTTTGCATCTGGAGCATTTGCCGTTGCAATTTTATTCAGCTGGGCAGTTAAGCTTTCGATACTAATATCCTTATCGGTTCTTTTTCCCCATGCATCCAGAGGTATAAATCCTAAAGCATAGGAACCGCCGGCTCCAGAGAAAAAATTTCTTCCGTTTATCATAGAAGCACCTCTAACTCCTGGGATCTTTATAATTTCTTCATATAATACGGAAGTGACTTGTGCAGTTCTGTCTAACGATGCTCCTTCTGGTAATTCCAGATTCATAAAGATAATTCCTCTATCTTCTGTTGGTACAAAACCAGTGGGAGTAGATTTTGCAGCCCAAAATGTGGCAGCAATTGCAACAACTAATATTAGCCCTGTAACCCATTTATGAGCTGTTAGAAACTGAACTCCTCTCACATATTTCTTGGTGGAAGCAGAAAATCCGGTATTAAAGGCATGGTAGAACCGCTGAAGAAAAGTCTTTTTCTTTTCTCCTTCTTTTTGATGAGGTTTTAAAAAGATAGCACATAATGCCGGACTAAGTGTTAAGGCATTTATCGCAGAGATGATCACTGCAATTATCAAGGTAACTCCAAATTGCTGGTAAAACACTCCGGTTGGCCCTGTTAAAAAGGTAACTGGAATAAATACCGCAGCCATTACTAGCGTTATAGAAATAATAGCTCCAGAAATTTCACCCATCGCTTCAATACTCGCTTCTTCTGCTGTTTTTGCTCCATGTTCAATTTTGGCATACACCGCTTCAACTACTACAATGGCATCATCTACCACAATTCCTATGGCGAGCACCAGCGCAAATAGCGTAAGAAGGTTAATACTATAGCCTAACAGATTCAGAAAGAAAAAGGTTCCAATTATGGATACCGGAACTGCGATCACAGGAATAATAGTGGCCTTAATATCTTGTAAGAACACAAAAACTACAATAAATACAAGTAAGAATGCTTCAATTAAGGTAATAGTAACTTTATCTATAGAGGCAGTTAAGAAATCGTTGGTGTTGTAGTTAATAAAATAATCTACGCCTTCTGGAAAATCCTTTTTAAGAGATTCCAGTTTTACTTGAATATTCTCAATGATCTCTTGCGCATTAGAACCTGGAGTCTGAAAGATTCCCACATTCACTCCCGGTAGCCCATTAGTGATGGTCTTCGAGGAATAACCTTGAGCGTCTAATTCTACTTTGGCAACATCTTTTAAACTCAAGATCTGCCCATTGTCCAAGGCTTTTAATATAATATTTTCGTACTCTTCTGCTGTTTTATATCTTCCTGTATAACGAAGCACATACTCAAAATTCTGCCCGTTATTTTGTCCTAAGGAACCAGCAGCAGCTTCTAAACTTTGTTCTCTTAAGGCATCGGAAATATCTGAAGGCACTAAACTATAAGAAGCCATTTTTTCTGGATCTAACCAGATCCTGATCGCATAACTCTTACCTCCAAAGGAACGTGCTTCTCCAACTCCATTAATTCGCTGTAGTTCAGGAATAATGTTGATGTTCATGTAGTTTTCCAGATAGGTATCGTCATATTCTTCATTTTCAGAAAAAATAGAGAAATACATTAAGGCGCTGGTTTGTTGCTTTTGTACAATTATTCCATTTTGAATAACTGCCTGCGGTAATAGGGCATTAGCTCTGGAAACTCGATTCTGAACATTCACTGCGGCAATATCCGGATCTGTGTCCTGATCAAAGAATACCTCAATACTTGCAGAACCATTGTTACTAGCGGTAGATGTGATATAGGTCATTCCTTCTACCCCGTTGATCTGTTCTTCAATTGGAATAATTACACTTTCCAATATCGTTTCTGCATTCGCACCTGGATATCCTGCACTAACTTGTACTGTTGGTGGTGCAATATCTGGGTATTGAGTTACCGGTAATGTGGTAAGGGAAAGAATTCCTAGAATTAGTAACAGTAAGGATATTACTGTGGAGAGTACCGGGCGTTGTATAAATGTTTTTAACATATAACTTATTTAAATACCGGTTCAAATGAATTTATAATGCTATCTATGCTGGTAAGTTGTGGTTTTATCTTTATTCCTGGCTGCACTTTTCCTACTCCTTGTGCCAAGATCTGGTCCCCTTCTTTTAATCCGGAATTTACAATGCTTAGGTTATCTACTTTAGCCGTAATTTCTATAGTAGTGGTGTAAAGACTATCATTTGGAGCCACTTGAAAAACGAAGGTCTTGCCTTGTCTCTCAAAAGTAGAAAGAGTAGGAACCACTAAAACCGCATCATATTTTTCCGGTACTAGAACGCTAACACTACTTCCATTCCTAAGTAAACCTTGAGCATTTGGAAATTTTGCTCTAAAAGTTACACTTCCAGTTTGCGCATTTATATCTCCTGAAATAGTTTCTATCTTTCCGGTTTCAGAATATTCAGATCCATCGGCAAGCAGTAATTTTACTGAAGGAAGTTTTGCTATTTTTTCTTCGAGATTCGCACCCTCCGACTGTCTGGAGAAGGTTATAAAATCCTTTTCATTCATAGAAAAATTAGCAACAACTTCAGCAATGTCTGATACTGTAGTAAGAGATCTCGGATCGTTTGCACTTACTAAGGCACCTTCTCTAAAATTTATAGAACCTACAACACCATCTACCGGACTTTTAATTCGAGCATAATCTATACTTGCTGCAATGCTATTATAGCCGCTTTGTGCTTGGGCAAGCTTAGCTTTGGCGGTTTCTAATTGAACCGAACTAATAATGTTCTTTTCTACCAAAGGCTTTAATTTATCTACCTCGACCTGTGCAGCTTTTACATTTGCTTTTGCTGCGGAAGCATCTTGACTTAAGGACTGAGTTTCCAATTTAAAAAGAAGCTGGCCTTTTTTAACTCGTTGCCCTTCTTGTATCGCCACTTCTGTAATATAACCACTAATTTTTGGTCTTATCTCACTGCTTACTGCTCCTTCCATTATAGCAGGATAGGTTTTGTAAGAGGTAATGTCTCTTATGGAGACTTTTATAGTTGGGTAAGGATTTGCTTCTGGAGCTGCTGTCTTAACCTCAGAATCATTGCAAGAAGTAAATAATAGAATGCAACTAAGCGCAACAAGGCTATTGGATATTAAATTATTAGAGATCATTCTGAAAGTCTTTTTGGATAATTTTTGATTTTAATTTGGTTACGGCAGCGCTCACTTCACTTAGGAATTGTAGATAATTTTGATGGAATTCCAGATCGAATTCTGGATCTTCCTCACTAGCCTCCATATTATTTGCTAATTCCTTATAATTAAGTGCTTCTGTATGTATGTCGAATTGATAGTTCCACTTTTGAAGCATCTCATCCATGACTTGGATAAGTCTGTTGGGAGCTACTATAAAATAACGTTTCCTGTCCCCGGTCTTTGTGAAATAAGTCACTCTTCCGGCGGCTTGCAGTGTATTTAAGTGAGTACAAATAGTGCTTTTGGAAGCCCCAAGGTCATTTACCAGCTGCTCAAAAGTGATTCCTTGTTTGCCTGTTAAGATAAGCGTTGAAAAAATTCGTGCCTCCAGCGGTGCCATGTTGTCTTCATTCTCGAGATACACGCCCATTCGCTCTATAAGCTTATTCTTTCTGAAAATTAATTCTGATGTATTCATACATTTCAGTTTAAGAAAAGCAAAATTAGTATTAGTTCGGTAAATTCCGAACCAATGCTAATATAAAGTTGTGTTAATTAAATTATGGAAGTTACTATTTAGTCTTTAAAATGTCGAGGTCGGTAGATTTTATAACATAACCAAGACGTACCATGCTGGTATATTTGTTATAATCTATAAGACTTTCTGAATAGCCAGCAAACCACTCCAGCATTAAATATTGATTTCCGGAATTGTTAAAGAGTTTGTATAGTACACGTGTTGAAGCTGAACCTTTCCAACCTTCTAATCCTTTTCTTACTGTAAGATCGGCGATAAGTCTATTATTAATTATAGTTTGTTCCACTTTAATTTCTCCAAGACCAACATAATCTAAAATATCCGGATGATTTTCTTTATAGGCCATTGGCGCCCAAACTTTTACGCTAAGAATCGTTCTTTTGCCTAGGGGCGTATGGAATACTCCTGTTATTCTGTTCCAACTGCGGCTTTCTAAACTATCTCTCCCGTTAGATTCGTGCTCAAATTTTAGTTCTGCAAGTCCAAATATATTTCGCTCTTTATTAAAAACCGGTTTTGCTAGTCCAATTGCCGGATTAAAATTAAGCTCGGCAAAAGGGCTCGAAAAGCTATAAACGTCCCAAAATGCCTTTTGAGAATAAGCAACGTACAAATAAGAGTTAAGAGGAAGGATGGCTCTTGTAACCATTTGCTTAAAACTTATCTGATATTTAATATCTGCAGTATTCGCATTTATTGCCTTATTGGTAGGAACTCCGCTTATAAAATAATTGTCCTGATACGTAGAGAAGGATGGCATATTTAAGATGGTATCATAAACCTGAGCGCGACTAAGGCGTTGCGCAGAAACAATTGAACTGGATAAAAAGGCAATTAGAAGCAGGGTAAGAAATAGGAATCTTTTCATATATAGGGTATAATAGAATAACAGCTTTAAAATTTTCAGTCGGCAAAGGTACTTTTAACTTTCCAATTAAACTATATACTACAACTTGCTCCTAGTTAATTATAGCATAAAAAAAGCTCCAAATTATTGGAGCTTAAATTATTATATTTAAATAGGTCGCTATTCTTCTATACTAGCCTCTTCATTTTCTTTATAAATACCAATGGTTAATTCACCTTTTTTATTCATCGCAGCACGGTACATTCCGGCAGAGTTGAATTCCATTGCGATATTACCTTTACGATCTATAGCAATTATTCCCCCTTCACCTCCAGATTCTGTTAGTTTATTCTGAATAACTTCTTTTGCTGCTTCTTCTAGACTCATCTTCTTATATTCCATCATCGCAGAAATATCATAAGCTACAACCCCACGCATAAAATACTCTCCCCAACCTGTTCCTGAAACTGCACAGGTAGCATTGTTAGCATAAGTTCCTGCACCAATAATTGGCACATCGCCTATTCTATTCCATTTTTTGTTGGTCATTCCACCTGTAGAGGTTCCTGCAGCAATATTCCCATTCTTATCTAAGGCAACACAACCTACAGTACCAAATTTGGATTCCTTAATGTAAGGGTCGTAAAATGCTGTTCTATTATCTGTGCTATCGGCTTTCATTTTTTCTGCTTCTTTCACTTCCTGAAGCGACTTAAATCTATTCTCTGTATAGAAATAGGAAGGATCTACAATTTCCAATCCGCGTTCTTTTGCAAATTGCTCTGCTCCTTTCCCAGCTAAAAGCACATGAGGTGAGTTTTCCATTACCTGAAAAGCTAGATTTATTGGATTTTTAACGATTGTAACTCCAGCTACAGCTCCTGCCTTTAAGGTTTCCCCATCCATTATAGCTGCATCCATTTCATTTGTTTCTTGATTGGTGAAGACAGCTCCTTTACCCGCATTAAACAGTGGAGAGTCTTCCATAATATTAATAGTGCGTTGGATTGCTTCAATAGAAGTTCCTCCATTAGCAAGAATTTCGTGACCGGCTCTTACTGCCTCTTCCAAAACCGCTTTATAGGCAGTTTCCAAAGAATCGGTCATATTCTCTTTTAAAATAGTTCCCGCTCCTCCATGGATTACAATTCCAAAATTATTGGTTTCTACCTTATCAGATTTTGGTTTGGTAACAGGTTGGTCTATTGGTTTTCTTTCTTCAGAGGCATTATTACATGCAAATGTGAGAGCTAACAATAAAAGGAGTACAGTTTTTTTCATAAAATAGATGGATTGAATTATTGAATTAAAAGTACTAAAAAATAGGCTAGAAGATGGAAGTCTTCAAAAAATTAGTAGGACCGTGTTTGCGTAAGCGATAGTAATGAAAAGCCCGGAGTCCCTTCCATTGCCAAAACTATCGTAATCGAGACTTCGGGGCGAGGACTTGGAGTGAATAGCGCGTTGCCTTTTGGGGCATACGCCCAAAACATTTAGAAAAGCTTCACAAAATTGTGAATGAGAATGATTAATTTTAAATTTCTTAAAAATACTCGAATATGCCAATAAACAAACCATTCAATCTTACCAAATGGGTAGAGCAAAATAGAGACTTGCTAAAACCGCCTGTTGGAAATAAGAATCTTTATAAAGAAAGTGACGATTATATTGTTATGATCGTTGCAGGTCCTAATGCCCGTAAGGATTATCATTATAATGAAACTGAAGAATTGTTCTTTCAGTTAGAAGGGAATATTGAAATTCATGTTCAAGACAATGGTGAAAAGCATACTATGAAGCTGGGGCCGGGAGATATGTATCTGCATCCAGGAAAAGTGCCACATTCTCCAGTTCGGGAGGCTGGATCTATTGGGCTGGTAGTAGAACGCAAGCGCTTAGGGGAAGAAGGAAAAGACGGGTTGCTCTGGTTTTGCGATAACTGCAACCATAAATTATATGAAGTATATTTTCCTGTGAACGACATAGAAACCGATTTTCTAGGCCATTTCAAGCATTTTTATGGTAGTGAAGAATTACGTACCTGTGATAACTGCGGAACCGTGATGCCGGTTGACGAGCGTTTCGTGAATTCTTAGAGAATATAGTAGGATAAGGATGGTTTTCCTTTAATATTTATTATTTTCGCAATAATTAGTTATAAATAAAGATAAATACACAATTAAATGAGTGATATAGCAGAGAAATTTGGTATTAAACAAGCCTTGAAAGATCTTGGAATTGAAGATGTAAATGCTGGAACTTCTACAGGAACAGCGTTTTTTGGAAGTGGAGAGATCATAGAATCTTATTCCCCGGTGGATGGATCCTTGATAGGAAAGGTGAAAACCACTACCAAAGAGGATTATGAAAAAGTGATGACCGCTGCTACCGAAGGTTTTAAAAGCTGGAGAACTACACCCGCTCCTTTACGTGGCGAAATTGTTAGAAAATTTAATGAAGAATTACGCCGTTTAAAAGAACCTCTCGGAAAATTGGTTTCTTATGAAATGGGAAAATCATATCAAGAAGGTTTAGGTGAAGTTCAGGAAATGATAGATATCTGTGATTTCGCAGTTGGACTATCCAGACAATTGCATGGACTTACCATGCACTCTGAACGTCCTGGACATAGAATGTACGAACAATACCATCCACTTGGAGTAGTAGGAATTATTTCTGCTTTTAACTTCCCGGTGGCAGTTTGGGCTTGGAACACTGCATTGGCTTGGGTTTGTGGAGATGCATGTGTTTGGAAAGGATCTGAAAAAACACCAATTACCTCTGTAGCTTGTCAAAAAATAGCTGCCAGAGTTTTTGAAGAAAATAATGTGCCTGCAGGAATTTCTTGTTTGGTAACAGGAGATTATAAAGTTGGAGAAATGATGACCATGGATAAGCGTATTCCGCTTATTTCGGCTACCGGTTCCACCAGAATGGGTAAGATAGTTGCTTCTAAAGTTGGCGAACGTCTTGGAAAATCTTTATTAGAATTAGGTGGAAACAATGCAATTATTGTTACTCCTGATGCCGATATTAAAATGACAGTTATAGGTGCAGTGTTTGGAGCTGTAGGAACTGCAGGTCAACGTTGTACTTCTACAAGAAGATTGATAATTCACGATTCTATTTACGATAAGGTAAAGGAAGCAGTGGTTGCTGCATACAAGCAATTACGAATTGGAAATCCATTAGATGAAAATAATCATGTAGGGCCACTTATAGATAAAGATGCAGTGAAGAATTACCAGAACGCTTTAACTAAAGTTGTTGAAGAAGGTGGAAAGATCATTGTTGAAGGTGGTGTATTAGAAGGTGAAGGTTTTGAAAGCGGGTGTTACGTAAAACCTGCAATTGCTGAAGCTGAGAATTCTTACGAGATCGTACAGCATGAAACTTTTGCACCTGTTCTATATATGATGAAGTATTCTGGAAATGTTGAAGATGCTTTAGAGGTACAAAACGGAGTGAACCAAGGACTTTCTTCCGCAATTATGACCAATAACTTAAGAGAAGCAGAACATTTCTTATCTGTTAATGGATCAGATTGTGGTATTGCAAATGTGAATATTGGAACCAGTGGAGCTGAAATTGGAGGAGCCTTTGGAGGCGAAAAAGAAACCGGTGGCGGTAGAGAGTCTGGATCTGATGCTTGGAAAGTGTATATGAGAAGACAAACCAACACTATTAATTATACTACAGAGTTGCCATTAGCGCAAGGAATTAAGTTCGATTTGTAGTAGATTAGATTAGGATAGAGATATAAGATTTTAGATAACAAAAAACCACCTTGGGAAAGGTGGTTTTTTTGTTTGCATATTTTTGCTGAATTCAGGTCATATAGTTAATAGTGAGGCTTCGACAAGCGCAGCCTGACACCGAGCTTGCAAATTAGATTTAGAATGTCAGACTGAGCCTGTCCAAGCCTGAAGATGATAAAATGTTTTTAATGTAAAACCTGTCGATGTCTGAAGTCTAAACCGAAATGATCTCATTGTCTGAAAGTAATTCTTCTTGCCTGAACTTTAAAATGATCTGTGCAATTGCTACCACATCTTTCTCACAATACATCGCGATCCGGTTAATATTGCGTTCTTCATAATATACATCTCTAACTTCAGAACCATCTATGTCGTCTTTCGGGGATGGAATTCCAAGCACATTGGTGAGTAATTTTAGAGAAGTATAATTTTTATAATCACCAAATTTCCATAATTCTAAGGTATCTAAATGTGGCACTTCCCAAGGTTTTTTTCCGAAGAGATTCAGTTTTGGGGGAAGGCTGAGACCATGAATAAGCATTCTTCTAGAAATAAATGGAAAATCGAATTCTTTTCCATTATGAGCACAAAGCAAATGATGCTCCTTGTAAAAATGTGTGGTTAATAAATTGGAAAAATCCTTTAATATCCTTTCTTCCTCTCCTTTAAAAGTGGTTAATCTAAAAGTTCTGGAATCTTCTTTATTCTTGAAGAAACCTACCGAGATACAGGCTATTTTTCCAAACTCTGCCCAGATTCCGGCTCGGTCATAATACTCTTCTGCAGTGAATTCCTCTTTTCGCTGATATTTGGATTTCTCTTCCCACAAATGCTTTTTTTCGGAAGAAAGTTCTTTAAAAGTTCTAGTTTCCGGCACGGTTTCTATATCCAGAAAAAGGATATTTTCTAAGGGTATCTTATGAAGCATTTTCTAACATTTTATAGGTTTCATCTATATAAATAAAGAAATCTTTATAGTGTTTTTCACCTTCTTCTCTAGCTATTAAACTATGACCAAGTCTCACTATTATTAGGTTATCTTCGGGGATTACAATTACATATTGTCCTAATATTCCGCGCATGTAAAAAACATCTTTGCCATTATAATCGTTTAACCAAAAGCCATATCCATATTCAGGGGAATTCTCAAATCTCGCAGTGATAGCTGTATCCACAAACTCAGGACTCAACAATTGTTTACCTTTCCATTGTCCGTGATCCTTGAAAAGTTTTCCAAATCTCGCAAAATCTCTTGCGTTTGAAGCAATGCAGCAATAAGCTTTTTCCATCCCGCTATCTTCACTATCCAATTGCCAAAGTGCATCTTGCTGCATTTCCATTGGTCTCCAGAAGCTTTCACTTAAATAATTGGCCAATTGTTGTCCTGTAGCTTTTTCTATTACCATTCCCAATAAAATGGTATTTCCGCTTAAATATTTAAATGTAGTCCCAGGCTCTTCTATAACTTTGAGATCTAAAGCAACTTTTCTAATATCTTCTCCAAAATAAGCTCTGGCAGTTTGAGAAAATGGATTAAAATAATCTTCATCCCAATTAAGTCCGGAAGACATAGAGGCTAGATCTCCTACGCTAAGTTTTTTTTGTTCCCCTTGGCTAAATCCCGGTAGAAAATCTCCCACAGGTTGTTCAAGACTTTTTATAAATCCATCCTTTATTGCTTTTCCCAGCAAGGCAACGGTAATAGATTTAGCCATAGAAAAAGAATTGGTCTTAGATTCAGGACCGTAATGCTCGGAATAATCTTCGTACCAGATGCTGTCGTTTTTAATAATAAGAAAAGCAACAGTCCCTAATTCTTCATTAATAGCTTCTAGTGCATTTGTTGGTTTTACTAAATTATAATCTACATGTATTGGCCACGTAGAAGTATTGGCTGAATCTGCATCAATTACCCGATTTTCAAATTCGGGATAATCATCAATATAAGCGGTTTTGTGTCCTTTAAAATAAACAACCTGAATTCCCTTCAGTATATAATCGTAATCGAACAGAAACAGTAGGATCACTACAAAAAGAATAGTAGCCAAAAATCCGCCGATAATTTTTAAGAATAACTTCATAGTTATTAAAAATAGCGCTTTTTATCTTAAGAGAAAATTTTAAAATAGCTCTTGCTGTAATGGAGGATTTTCAAAGTCTAACAACCATTTTTTTCTCCAAAGTCCGCCTGCATAACCTGTTAAGGAACCATCACTTCCAATAACCCGGTGGCAAGGTATAACTATCCATAAGGGGTTTTTTCCATTTGCGGCAGCAACGGCACGAATAGCTTTTGGATCTCCTAATTCTTTTGAAAGCTGCAAGTAAGAACAGGTAGCTCCAAATGGAATTTTATTTAATGCTTCCCAGACTTTTTTCTGAAATACTGTTCCTTTGGGATTTAATTTGAAATTAAAATCCCTTAATTCTCCTTGAAAATAAGCCTCAATTTGATTAACGGCAGGAATTAAAATTTTTGGAATAACTTCGGTTGGAGCGCTTTGATCATCTAAAATCTTAATTTCTGAAATTCCATCTTCATCACCAGTTATTTCACATATCCCCAATGGGGTTTTAAGACAGATCGTCATTTCTAGCAGAATTTGTTTCAGAATCATTTTGCTGAAGAAGCCCAAGTTTTTTAGCCCGCTTTTCCCAGTTTTGACGAGCCATTAATTGCATATCTTCAACATGATCATTCTCATCCATAATCTCAAGTCCCAGAAGGGTTTCAATAATGTCTTCCATGGTTACCAAACCTATGGTGTTCCCGAATTGATCGGCTACTATGGAAATATGTGCTTTTCGCTTAATAAAGATCTCGAAAAGCTCTGGAATTGGGGTTTTTGGATCGGTTATGAAAACGTCCCTTTTTAAAATGCTTAAAGGTTCCGGACCCTTTTCATCTATCATTTCCTCAAGAATATCATCTTTAAGCACGAAACCAGTAATATTATTGGGTTTACCTTTATAAAGCGGAATTCTGGAAAATTTTAAATTTTTATGGGCACGGTGAAATTCTTCAATTGTGGTGGACTCATCTTCAATGGTAGCCACAGAAAATGGGGTCATTACATCTCTTGCCTTAACCGATTTAAATACCAGCAAGTTTTTGATTACCGTAGTTTCTTTTTCTTCAAAAAAACCTTCTTCTTCTGCGGCATCGGTAATTGCCAAGAACTCATCCTTACTCATGGTACTTACATGTGCCGATTTCCCAATTAATTTAGTGGTGAGCATCATTAACCAAAGAATCCCTGTATATTTTAATGGAAATAATAAGACTTTTAAAGTTATAACAGTAAATTTTCCAAGCGATTGCCAATAGGTTGCTCCAATTGTTTTTGGGACTATTTCAGATAGAATTAATATAGCCAGAGTCATTACAGCAGATACGATTCCTACTGAATTTCCACCGTCTCCAAAAACTTTCTCCGCCTGCACTCCTACTAGAATTGCTCCAACGGTATGCGCAATAGTATTCACGGTTAAAATGGCGATGAGAGGTTTATCGATATCCTTTTTAAAATTTGTTAAAGTGGTTGCATAGGCTTTCCCTTCCTTTTTTTTAATACGAATAAAAGTAGGGGTGATGCTAAGTAAGACCGCTTCTAGAATAGAGCATAGAAATGAAAAAAAAATAGCAAGCGTAGCATATAAAATAAGTAAACCCATGGATGCATTTAGTTTAAGAACCTAAATTAAGGATTCTTTACTACAATTTACTTAAAGTATTGGTAAAGCATTTTTAACCCGCATTTAAGATTTAATTCGGCGGGGCATACATAGATTTTAAAATTGATTTCCAAAATAAACTGCGTATCCTTCGCTACTACTAGTCCTATCAACGTGTATTCTTTTTATTTACTGCGTCAATAGACTTTGTGATTATCAAAAATTTTATTTAGGAATCTCTAGTAAAATAATATTTTCCCAATAGACTTCTAAGAACTCAAGCATATAAATAATAAAAGCCACTGAAGATATGGGCCTTCAGCAGCTTTATTAAAAAAACCTAACAACAAAAAATCTAAATTATGCAGATAAATTTTTTCTGATTAGCCCATCCCATTTATTCGCGATAAATAATTGAGCATCGGCATCTAAACTATCGTTATCGTCTTCATCATAAAAAATAACTTCCTTAACTTTCTCTTTAGAATTATTTTTCAATAATTCCAGTCCAATTCGTGTAAGGGCAAGCTTGTTTTTATTCCCAATCTTTGTTTGATGTCCAGATTTAGCAACCAAGCTTTGCCCCACATTTCTAAGATCTATCACTTCATATTTAGAATGATCTTTTGGGTCTATTACCAGAAATTTCTTGGTGTTACTATCCAATCCAAGCAATAAATTATTGGTGATCTCGACTTGATCCAGCTTCATTTCATGTTCAGCAGCGAGGCTATGTAATCTCTTTTTTACCTTCTTTTCTTTAGCAGAATGATTAATAATCATATAAATTATAGGTACAATAAATAGCGCCAGTAGGGCGATGCCAATAATAGCAGATGCATTTTCCATTTTAATATTATTTAAGAATTGTGTTCTAGAAAATTTAATATTATGAGTAGCTATATAGTAGTTACCTAAAAAGAAATTTTCTATTATTTGGTTTATTTTATTTTTTTCTGAAGAAATGAAAACAGGAATTAAAGGGCCTCAATTATGTTTTGAAAACCATTTTTTCAAGAATTCAATTAAAAATTCTTACCAAAAGAACTGAAATGGAAATATATTTTGGGAAAGCAGAAGCTTAAGATCTGGATTATACATCCATAGATCTAAAGAGTAGAAATCTCTTAGAGATATAGGAGAATCAATAGAATTTATACCAAATCCGCCTGATGTGGAATAATCTTGATTTGAATCTATATCTATAATTACGGAAACCGAGGCTTCTGCTGTTAAGATAGCATGGGTATTCTGATCTAATTTTAGATTATAGAAATGTCTGGAATTTAGATCTAGTGTTTCTGAAGGTAATGAAAATGCAAAACTGCCTAGTACATTAAATAATGTAATGAGCAGTAATGAGATACTAAATGATAGCTTCTTGATTTTCACAAAACAAATGTACATTAAAAGTGAATTCGCAATAAAATAATTAAGCTAAAATTCAACAACTTAAGAAATTAATTTTACGGCGTCCTTCGCGAAATAACTTGCAATTATATTTGCTCCTGCACGTTTAATTGCTGTTAGCTGTTCCATCATTACAGCATCATGATCTAACCATCCTTTTTCTGAAGCTGCTTTTATCATCGCGTACTCGCCACTTACCTGATAAACTGCAACAGGAACTGTTACCGCATTCTTAATTTCTCGAACAATATCCAAATAACAAAGCCCGGGTTTTATCATTATAATATCTGCTCCTTCTTCAATATCCATCAAAGTTTCACGAATAGCCTCCTCTCTGTTGGCAGGATCCATCTGATAGGTCTTTTTATCACCAAATCCAGGAGCAGAATCTAGCGCATCGCGAAAGGGACCGTAAAAGGCTGAGGCATATTTAGCAGAGTAGCTCATGATTCCCGTATCATGGAATCCTTCATCTTCTAACAATGTCCTTATTTCAAATATTCTTCCATCCATCATATCACTGGGAGCAACAAAGTCGGCACCGGCTATGGCATGAGAAAGGGACATTTCAGCTAAGATTGCGGTTGTATCATCATTCAATATTTTACCATCGGCTACCACACCATCGTGTCCAAACGAGGAATAAGGATCAAGAGCGATATCTGTCATTACCAACATTTCCGGAACCGCATTCTTTACAGTTTTAATTGCGCGCTGCATTAAACCTTCAGCATTTAAAGCCTCAGTTCCTGCATTATCTTTCAAGTTGTCTGGCACTTTTACAAAAAGCAAAACAGATTTTAGTCCCATTTTCCAAAGCTCCTTCACTTCCTTTTCTAAAAGATCCAAACTAAATCTATAATAGTTAGGCATGGATGCGATCTCTTCTTTAACTCCTTTCCCTTCAACAATAAATAATGGCACTAAAAAATCGTTTGGAGAGATTATGTTCTCTCTAACCAAGGATCTTATAGTTTCATTGGTTCTAAGTCTTCTATTTCTTCTTAATGGATACATAGGAATTCACTTTTTAATTATCAACTTAATGGAGTAGTGTTTTGTGATAAAAATTTACGTATTGCAAATATAAAGCATGCTTTAGACTTTCTAAGTATTAAGTCTAGGGGATTACATTACTAAAAATCGGCTAAAAAAATGTAACATTTTCGCATATTTCTTACTAATAAGATTACAAGAAAATCACTGCTAAACCAACAACTATGCTTTCCATCAAGAATTTAAATAAGACGTATCCAAACGGAACACAAGCACTAAACAATGTTAATTTAGAGATCGAAAAAGGGATGTTTGGGTTATTAGGCCCAAACGGTGCAGGAAAATCTACTTTAATGCGAACAATTGCTACTCTGCAATTAAGTGATTCTGGCAGTATAGATTTTAATGGAATTGATGTTTTTAAAGAGCCGGAAGAACTTAGAAAGGTGTTAGGGTATTTACCTCAGGATTTCGGGGTTTATCCAAAAGTTTCAGCGGAAATGATGCTGAACCATATAGCCAAAATAAAAGGGATCCATAATAAATCCGATAGAACCGCATATGTTGCAGATCTACTGAATAAAGTGAATCTATATAAATTCAGAAAAAGGAATTTAGGAGATTATTCAGGAGGGATGCGTCAAAGGTTTGGAATTGCACAAGCTTTGATTGGTAGTCCGAAATTGATAATCGTAGATGAGCCTACTGCTGGTTTAGATCCTTTAGAACGCAACCGTTTTCATAATTTATTGAGTGAGTTAGGAGAAGACGCCGTGGTTATTTTGTCTACCCATATTGTAGACGATGTGATTAATTTATGTACAAATATGGCCGTTTTCAATGAAGGTTCTGTTGTGGTGCAAGGGCACCCTCTGGAATTGACAAATTCGCTGAATGAGAAAATTTTCAGAAAAAAAATAGCGAAAGAAGAATTAGACAAATATCAGGAAGAATACAGTGTGTTATCTGCTTATTTAAGAAGCGGACAATTAAATGTGAATATTTATGCAGAATCTCATCCTGGTGATGGTTTTGAAGTAGTGAATAATACTTTAGAAGATTTTTATTTCTATAGTATCAAGCAACCTCAAACTGTATAATTATGAAAGAGATCTACTTGTTTGAGCTAAAATATAGAATGCGAAGACCCGCAACCTATATCTACATATTTATTATGTTTCTTATTCCGCTATTGATTGGGGCATTCGAAAAATCTAATACAGCACAATTTACAAACAGTCCGAATGCTATTATGGGTGTTTTGGGACAAATGAGCGTGCTCGCGCTTTTCTTTTATGCCGCGATTATGGGTGTTGCCGTGTATAGAGATGAAGAACATAGAACAGCCCAGACGTATTTTACTTTTCCTATAACCGAAAAGAATTATATTCTTGGTAGGTTCTGGGGAAGTTTTACAATAGTTACTTTTATGAATATTGCTGCCGTCCTAGGTGCTATGTGCGGATTTGCAATTGGAATATTTTTGGATAGACCAGATTATGGAACATATACAGGTTTTAATATTGCTTCCTACTTTTATCCTTTTGTCTATTTATTAACCTTTAATGCCTTCTTTATTGGAAGTTTATTTTTTGGGCTAATGACGTTCTTTAAAAAGATGCCTATTTTGTATTTGGGTGGTATCGTGATCTTTATACTAACTATTGTTTCCTCTAGACTTTTGGCAAATTTAGATACCGAGTGGTTGAGTATTTATGTAGATCCTTTCGGTACTAAAGCACAAGGTTTTTTAGATAAATATTGGTCTGTATATGAACTAAACACCACTCAATTATCTTTAAGTGGAAAGTTTTTAATAAACCGAATGATTTGGTTAGGGCTAGCAATTTTTATTTTTATTTTTACACTCTTTAAATTTTCTTATAAAGGATTTTTGGCTTCAAAAAAGAAGCAAAACACAAAAGAAGATAAGGAAGTATATTCTGCTTGTTGTCAACTTGAAAATATAGTACAGGTTTTTGATAGCAGGGGCAGAAGAGAAAATTTATGGTCTTTAAGCAAGATCGAATTTCTTTCCATTGTTAAAGAAATGGTATTCATTATTTTAATGATTATTGGAATTGTGATTGCTGGCTTTGTGGCCTATCAATCCAATCAGATATATGGCACTCCTTCCCTGCCGCTCACTAGGTATATGGTAGCGCAAATTGCTGGTGGGATCTTGTTATTTTCTGTGATTATTTTAATAATATATTCTGGAGAAGCGGTGCATAGAACGAGGCAGAATAAGACCTTCGAATTTTATGATGCTTTACCGGTTAGCAATAACACCTTATACCTTTCTAAAATAATTTCCCTTATTGGGGTTGCCATTTTACTTACACTATTAAGCATCTTAGTTGGAATTATATATCAAACGGTAAATGGATATTTTAATTATGAGTTAGGAATGTATTTGGTCTACAATTTCGCCCAAATATTCCCTGCGTATATAACAACCTTATTACTTGCTTTTTTTATTCATGTATTGGTGAATAATAAGTTTTTAGGCCATTTTATCGTAGTAGTGATCTACATTGGATTGCCAATTTTACTTACGCTAGCATTTAAAACTACCAATCCACTACTTATTTTCGGAGGAACTCCCGGCGGGTTTTTAAGTGACCTCAATGGATTTGGACATTATTTAATTGGAGAGTTTTGGTTGAATTCCTATTGGATTTTATTTACTTGCATTTTGGCCGTTGTAGGTAAGGTTTTTTGGAACCGCGGCTTTTTCTCATCTGGAAAGGAACGTTTACGCTTGGCTAAACAGCGCTATAAAGGAAGAACCTTTGCATACTCCCTATTATTTTTATTGGCATTTGCTTCAGTAGGAGCTTATAGTTACTACAATCTTAAAGTTCTAAACCAGCTCGAAGATGGAAATTATGGTGAAAAAATTAATGCGGAGGCAGAAAAAAAATATGGTAAGTATATAGGGAAACCTCATATCCAGGTGACCGATCTCAAAGCCTTTATCGATATTTTTCCTGAAGACAGAAGAGTAGAAGCTAAAGGTGAATTTAAAGTGATAAATAGATTTGATGTGGCAATCGATACCTTATTAATGGAAGTGAAGTTTCCTATTGCAGCAACCAGAATTACCAAAGTTGTATATAACAATGTGGAGCTGAAGCCATTTTTAGAGGATACAGTGTATAGACTTTTCATGTATAAATTGCCAACAGCTTTAAAGCCCAAAGAAACGGCATCCTTGATAATTGAAACTGAAGCTATCACAAATGGATTTTCTGCAGATAGAGAAACAGCGGTTTTAGGCAATGGAACATTTTTTACCGACGCTATTTTTCCATCTTTTCACTTTGACCGTACTTTAAGTGATAACGGAGTTCGTATTAAAAATGGATTGAAAAAACTAGATTATTTATATCCTCCACGAACAGATAGTATCGCTCTTAAAAAGAACCTTTTTAACGAAGATGCAGATTATTTGACTTTTGAAGCAACTATAAGCACTTCAAAAGGTCAAACTGCAATTGCGCCAGGAGTTCTTACTAAGAAATGGGTAGAAAATGGACGCAGTTATTTCAATTATAAACTAGAGGATAAATCTGATTATTTTTTCAGTTTTGTCTCTGCAGAGTATGAAGTTGAAAAAGATAGTTGGATAGCTCCAAGCGGAAAAAAAGTGAATATAGAGATCTATCATTCTCCTAAACATAAAAGGAATTTAGACCACTTTATTAAGGGAATAAAGATCTCCTTAGATTATAACTCCAAAAACTTTTTTGAGTATCCTTATTCTGTGATCAGGATCATCGAATTTCCGGCGCATTCTAATTATGCACAGTCCTTTGCAACCACAATCCCATATTCTGAAGACTTCGGATTTGTGGCAGACTTCTCTAAGGCCGAAGATTATAACTACGCTTTTAGAGTGACTTCACATGAAGTAGCGCACCAATGGTGGGGGCATATTGTAACCCCAAGTAAAACCTCTGGAGCTAATATAATATCTGAAACATTGGCTGAGTATGTATCACTTATGACCATGAAAAAAGAATATGGAGAAAATGGCATCAAAGCATTTTTAAAGAATTCTTTAGATAAATATTTATCGGGTAGACAATTTAGTTTTAAACCAGAACGCTCATTAATGAATGTGGAAACCGGACAATATATTTGGTATGAGAAAGGCTCCATGATCATGTACGACCTGCAAGATGTTATGGGAGAGGATAAAGTGAACGCAGGACTACGCAGCTTTTTAGAAGAATTTAAGTATATGGAAAAAGGTTATTATGCTACTTCAGAAGATCTGTATAAAGCCTTATATAAGGCAACCCCAGATTCTCTTAAATATAAAGTAGATGACGGGTTTAAGGAAATTGTATTATATGAGAATCGAGTTATAGATGCTAAAACAAAAAAGCTGAAGAATGGAAAATGGGAAACTACTTTCACTGTGAATTCTAAAAAGATCTATTATGATGATGACGGTAAAGAACGAGAAGTAGATACTAAGAAGAATCTTGTGGATATTGGATTATTTGGTGAAGATGTGGTAAATGATGATCAAGTGACAATTAAAAATCCTTTCTATTTTGAATTGAAATGGTTGGAACCGGGAGATAATAAGTTCACAATAATTACCGATAAAAAACCTTTAAAAGCTGGAATAGATCCTTATAATAAATTAATAGATAGAAACTCAGATGATAATTTGAAATCTATTGAAGAATAGGTAGAAAAATTAAATTTTATGAGATTCTGAAACACATTAAAGATGACAGCACAATTGTCATTCTGAACGCAGTGAAGAATCTCAAAGGAGCATTATCATTAAAAGAGATCCTTACTTTGTCAGGATGAAAAGTAGAGACTTTAATGTCATTTCTAACGGAGTCGATAACTATCGATATGTAAGAATTAGGTTTCGGCTCCGCTTAACCTGACAATCACAGTCTAAAGCCTTTCTGCTTTTGCTTTTAAAGTGAAGTTGGAAGGCTTTTTTTGATTTAAAACAGAAAAAGGACGTCATTCTGAACTTGTTTCAGAATCTTATAAATTGAGACCCTGAAATAATCCCGAAAACTTTCGGGACATTGTGACGAGAGAATTATTATTTCAGAAAACGGATAACCATAAAATTTAAATTACACCCAGTTCTTAGGACGTGCTAAAACCTCCAAAAGCCGTTCTTCTTCGCTACCAGGTTCTGGATGATGATCGTATACCCATTGTACATGTGGGGGTAAACTCATTAAAATGCTTTCGATGCGACCGTTGGTCTTTAAACCGAACAAGGTTCCTTTATCATGTACTAAATTGAATTCTACATAACGTCCACGTCTAATCTCTTGCCAATCGCGTTGTTCTTTGGAATAGGTAAGTTTTTTTCTTTTTTCAACAATTGGAGCATAAGATTCTAAAAAGCTATTTCCCACTTTGCTCACAAAATTAAACCAATCTTCCAGGCTCATTTCTTCGGAAGCTTTGCAATAATCGAAGAATAATCCTCCAATTCCGCGAGCTTCCTCTCTATGAGTATTCCAAAAATACTCGTCACATTTCTGTTTGTATTCAGAATAGAATGAAGTATTATGGGCATCACAGGCTTTTTTACATACTTCATGAAAATGAGTGGCGTCTTCATCAAATAAATAATAGGGAGTAAGATCTTGTCCGCCACCAAACCAACTATCTATAACAGTTCCGCTCTTATCATACATTTCAAAATAGCGCCAGTTTGCATGAACCGTAGGCACCATCGGGTTTTTTGGATGCAGCACTAAACTTAAACCACAAGCGAAAAAATCTACTTCTCCCACCTTAAAATATTGCTGCATTGCAGGGGGAAGTGGGCCATACACCTGAGAAATATTTACGCCACCTTTTTCGAAAACGGCACCATTTTCTATAACTCTGGTTCTTCCACCCCCGCCTTCTGGACGTTCCCATAGATCTTCCTTAAATTTTCCAGAACCATCAATTTCTTCTAGTCTTGAAGTAATTGTGTCTTGAAGCTGCTGTATATATTGGAAGAATTTATTTTTCATGCGTTATTATACTAATGCTTTTGCTTGGTTTAGTTTCTGAATTAATCCAAACGAAAATGTTTTACTTTCTATTTGTGCTTTATTAAAAACTGCAATAGCCCTTTGCGCTAAGTGTGATTCATGATCTACATCTTCTAATGGGATTATTTTCAACAAGAAATCTCCGAATTGCTCCAGATTCGAAAAATCGAAATTCAATTGCTTCAATTGCTTCAACAAATCTTCTGACGACCAAGTTTCAAGATCGGCAATTGTAAATCCGAGGCTATTAAATAATAGCTCATCCACTTTTTTTCGTTGTTCATTTTCCCAAAAATTAGGAACAAATTCCAACTCCATCAATTTGCCAATTAGCTCATTTACCTTTTGATTTTCTTCGTCCTTCAAACCTTTGCTAAGCATAATGGCCTATTTAGAATACTCTTTTACCGCATCTACAAAAGCACGGGCATTCTCTACTGGAATATCAGGTAGAATTCCGTGTCCTAAATTCACGATATATCTATCTTTCCCGAATTCATCAATCATCTGATGAACCATTTTCTTGATCTCTCCAGGAGGCGAATATAATCTTGAAGGATCAAAATTCCCTTGCAACGTAATATTACCTCCACTCAAATAACGAGCATTCCTTGCAGAACAAGTCCAGTCTACCCCTAATGCCGAAGCTCCAGATTTAGACATTTCGTTTAATGCAAACCAGCAGCCTTTCCCAAATGCGATCACATGGGTTTCATCCTTTAAGGCATCTATAATTTGTTGCATATATTGCCAGGAAAAAGTTTGATAATCTACAGGAGATAACATTCCTCCCCAAGAATCGAATATTTGAACGGCATCTACTCCAGCAGCAACTTTAGCTTTTAGATAAGCGATAGTGGTATCTGTGATTTTTTGAAGCAATGTATGTGCTGCAATAGGATTGGTAAAACAAAATTTCTTTGCGATATCAAAGTTCTTAGAGCCTTGTCCTTGTACGGTATAACATAAAATAGTCCATGGAGAACCTGCAAAACCTATTAAAGGCACCTCATCATTCAAGGCTTGTTTGGTCATTTTAATGGCATCCATTACATAACCTAGCTCTTCATGTACATTAGGTACAATCACATTTTCTACATCTTTAGTGGTACGCACAGGATTTGGAAGCCAAGGCCCAATGCCAGGTCGCATTTCCACTTCTATATTCATGGCTTGTGGAACCACCAAAATATCACTGAACAAAATAGCTGCATCTGGACCTACTTGATTTATAGGCATCACGGTGATTTCTGTAGCCAACTCTGGAGTTCTACAACGCGTGAAGAAATCGTATTTTTCCTTCAACTTCATAAAATCTGGCAAATATCTCCCTGCCTGACGCATCATCCAAACAGGTGGCCTGTCTACGGTCTCCCCTTTTAATGCTCTTAAAAATAAGTCGTTCTTGATCATATCTTATATTTTTTAACCGCCTGTACGATCACATTTTCAATACTAGGCTTATTTGCGACAATTATATTTTGAGTGTGATTTTTAGCTTCAGCTGCCGTGGTTTCCCCAATACAGAAAGCAACACTCGAATTTAATTCATTTTTCTTGCAATAGCTTTGAACACCACTTGGACTAAAAAACAGTACTCCATCAAAATTTCTATTGAATTTTTTAGGATTCAATGTAGTGGTATATACTTTTAATTCCTGAATGGCGATATTTTCACTTTTTAAGATCTCTGGTAACTCCTCTCTACGCTTAGATCCGCAGAGATAAAGAAATTGTTTTTCACTGTATTCATTTACGATCTTATAAGCTAATTCTTTACTGGAATTTGCTGAAGCAACCACAGAATATCCGTTTTTTTCTATCTCAAGTTTGGTCTTATCACCAACACAAAAAATATTTAACTCACGGGTTTGAAATTCTGGATACTGGGTAAAAAAACCTTTTACTCCGTTCTGACTTGTAAAGATTAAGTTTCTAGGAATTGGTGCATCTAAAGAAGAATTATCGAAGCCAATACTAATAGCATCATATTCTAAAAGTCCAATTCCGGAATTCAGAATTAATTGTTTCTGATTTTCGGCAAGGATCTTTGTGGAAAGTAGAGTAGCCATATTTATTAATTTAAGGCTTCTTTAATTCCCTCCATCAACACCCTTCCTCCACTATTTATCACTTTTAAAGCGCATTGTTTTCCAAAGTTAGGAGCATCTTCTAAAGCAATCCTTCTTTCTATAGAAACTTGTTTCTTTCCGTCTAAACTGAATAATGCTCCCTTAAAATGGATCTCATTTCCATCAATTTTAGCTAAAGCTCCAATTGGCGCAGTACATCCACCTTCCAAAATCTTTAGGAATTCGCGTTCCATATGCACGCAAATTTCAGATTCTCTATGGTTAAGTGCTTTTAGTATATCACGGATTTCTGTGTCATTTTCCATAGCAACTACCAACATGGCGCCTTGAGCGGGTGCGGGGAGCATCCAATTAAGATCTAAGGAGTTTTTTGGGGTTAAATTGATGCGCTCCAATCCGGCAGCGGCAAATATAGCTCCGTTCCAATCGCTATTTTTCAATTTCTGCATTCTGGTATTTACGTTACCACGTAGATCCACACAATTATGATTTGGATATTTATTTAACCATTGTGCTTTTCTTCTTAAACTTCCGGTGGCAATAACTCCAGCAGCATTTAAAAAATCTAAACCTTTATGAATAAGTATATCTTTAGGATTTGCTCTTTTTAGAACGGCTGCCTCCACAATTCCTTTTGGTAAAGCCGTTGGCACGTCTTTCATAGAATGCACGGCAATATCTATTTTCCCGGTTAACATGGCAACATCCAATGTTTTTGTGAAAATACCTGTAATCCCCATTTCGTATAAAGGCTGTTCTAAATTTAGATCACCGGTAGATTTTACGGGAAGCAATTCGGTTTTATGACCTAGTTTCTCCAGTTCGGACTGAACGGTCTTTGCCTGCCAAAGTGCTAATTCACTATCGCGAGTTCCAATTCTAATAACTTTATTCATTATATGGAATCTTCTAGCTGAAAGACTTTTTGGATAAGTTCCAAACTTTCATCTGAGGTGTTAGAATCATCTTTAAGGTGATTCGCAAAATGATTCATTATCTTTTGGATAATTCTATTGCTAACAATTTCTGCTTGATCACTATTAAAACCGACTATTTTTTTGCTCTGGAAATCCAATTCCGCGTCTTTCATAGATTTCAGCTTCTTTTTCAAAGCTTTAATGGTAGGTGCGAATTTTCGCATTTCCAGCCATTTATTAAACTCACCTTCAACTTCTTTTATGATTTCCTGCGCCTGAGGTATAAATTCTTTCCTTCTTTCCAAAGTAGCATCGGTCATCTGTGAAAGTTGATCTAAATGAACTACCGTTACATTCTCCATCCCAACAACATCGTCTGCAACATTTTTAGGAATAGAAAGATCAAGGATCAGTAATTTCTTTTTTGCGTAGATCAATTCCTTAGAGATGGTAGGATTTTGAGCTCCTGTCGCCACCACAAGAATATCTGCTTGGCGAATTTCAGATTGAAGATCTGCGTAGTCTTTTACTTGTAAATTGAATTTTCCAGCAATTTTTTCGGCTTTGTCTTTAGTTCTGTTGATAAGAGTAATGTGACTGTTTTTGGAATGTTTCACCAAATTTTCACAAGTATTCCTGCCTATTTTTCCTGTTCCAAATAAAAGAATATTTTTATCGGTAACATTTTCAACTTCATTTAAAATATACTGAACTGAAGCAAAACTCACTGAAGTAGCACCGCTAGAAAGCTGTGTTTCGTTCTTGATTCTTTTGCTTGCTTGAATAACAGAATTTATTAGACGCTCCATAAATGGATTAGCAATGCCAATCTTTTTAGAAGCTATAAAAGCGATCTTTAACTGACTTATTATTTCAAAATCACCGAGAATCTGGCTATCTAAACCGGTTCCCACTTTAAACATGTGAGAAATGGCCTCTCTGTTCTTATAAACAAAAGCCACTTTTTCGAACTCTTCCACGGTTCCGTGAGTATGTTCGCAAAGCAATTTAATTAATTGATACGGGTGTTGCGCAAAACCATATAACTCGGTGCGGTTACAGGTAGAGGTTACAATAAGACCATCTATACCTTCTATTTTGGCTTGTTGCAGTAAGTTTAATTTTCCTTCTTCCGTAAGGCTAAAATGTCCTCTAATATCAGCATCGGCTTTTTTATAGCTTAATCCAATAGTATAAAAATGTTTCCCTCGGGAGATATGATAATTTTCCATGAACCTAATTAGGTGTTCTGGGGACAAAGGTATATGATAGCTTATTTAAAAAGTAACGCTCAAAGTACTAAATATGTCGTTTGATGGGATTTATGTAAAGATGGATCTCTAATTGACCCAAATACGCTAAATTTGTAGTGATTTCTAATGTTAGTGAATATTTAGTTTAGATTGATTCTAAATAAAAAAGAAAATTTCTTATGATTTCTGAAGAAAAAAACATCGCTGAAGGGTTTGTAGATGAAACAAAAATTGAAGATGGTTTCTACATTTTAAAGTTCCAAAATGAAGAAAATCAGCCACAAAGAATTACCAGAGAAATAGACAGTACCTACATTCAATTTCATTTTTGTGTAAAGGGAGATGGGAAATTTCTCTTTAATAATAGCAGCTACGAGCTGCCATTAAAAGAAGAATATTCGTTGCTTTTATACAATCCGCAACGGGATTTGCCTTTAAATTTAGATCTGCATCCAAAATCCTGGCTAATTTCTTTGGTGATCTCTATCAAGAAATTTCACTCCATGTTCTCTCAGGAAGCCAGTTATATTCCCTTTTTGAGTGACGAGAATAGCGATAAGAAATACTATAAAGATGGTGATATCACTCCGTCTATGGCAATCGTGCTCAATCAGTTGATGAATTTCAATTTAATGCCATCCATAAAATCGCTTTATTTTAAAGCGAAGGCTTATGAGTTGCTTAGCTTATATTTTAATAGAACAGGAGATAATAATGTGGAGCAATGTCCATTTTTGGTGGATGAGGAAAATGTAATGAAGATTAGAAGAGCCAAAGATATTGTGATTGCTCACATGGCAGAACCACCTTCGCTTCAGGAGCTTTCTACAGAGATTGGATTAAGCTTAAAAAAACTTAAAGAAGGCTTCAAACAGATCTATGGAGATTCTGTTTATAGTTTTCTTTTCGATTATAAAATGGAATATGCCCGTAAATTATTGGATTCCGGAGAATACAATGTGAATGAAGTTGGGTTAAAAGTGGGTTATAGCACAGCGAGTCATTTTATAGCAGCATTTAAAAAGAAATTTGGGACCACTCCCAAAAAGTATGTAATGTCCTTAGTTCTCCCAAACAATTCTTAATGTATTGATTTTTCTAATGATCACATTTATCAAAACAACCAAACAATAGGTTACATAAAATTTTATAATCGTAATTTTATTTCTGAAAAAATTGCTGAAATCGAAGAAACATGAGTAAAGGCGTACTTCTAGTAAATCTGGGTTCTCCAGATAGCACCGATCCAAAAGATGTAAAAAAATATTTAGGGGAATTTTTGATGGACGAACGAGTAATAGACGTTCCCTTATGGGCAAGAACCTTGCTTGTAAAAGGAATTGTTCTTAACACCAGACCTAAACAATCTGCTGCAGCCTATCAAAAAATTTGGTGGGACGAAGGTTCTCCTTTAATAGTTCTTTCTGAAAGATTAAAGGATAAAATAGATGAAAACACCTCTGTGCCCATTGTTTTAGCAATGCGTTATGGAACGCCAAACATAAAATCTGGACTTCAGGAATTACATGATCAAGGGATAGATGAGGTGCTAATTTTCCCTCTGTATCCCCAATTCGCCATGGCTACTACCGAAACTATTTTGGTACTGGCAGAAGAATTAAGGAAAGAATATTTCCCAGAGATGCAGTTTACCTCTATTCCCGCTTTTTATAATCATCCAGATTATATTCGGGTGCTAGCAAGTAGCATCGAGGAAAAACTGAAGAATGTAGAATACCAGCATATTTTATTCTCATATCACGGAGTTCCAGAAAGACATATCCGTAAAAGCGATATCACAAAGTCTCATTGCCAGATAGATGGTAGTTGTTGCAAAACCGCTTCTCCTGCACATCAATATTGCTATAGGCATCAATGTTTTGAAACTACAAGATTGGTTGCAGAATATCTTCAGCTAAAAGAAAATAGCTATAGCGTTTCTTTCCAATCAAGATTAGGTTTCGATCCATGGTTACAACCTTATACAGACAGAACAATTGAGAGATTCGGAAAACAAGGCATGAAGAATTTAGCTATTGTTACTCCTGCTTTTGTAAGTGATTGTTTAGAGACCTTGGAGGAAATTGCGATGGAAGGTGAAGAGATCTTCCACGAAGTTGGAGGGAAAAAATTTACGGTTGTTCCTTGTTTAAATACTCGTGAAGATTGGGTGAAAGTGCTTTCCAGATGGGTAGATGAATGGGCATTTTCCAATCCGGTGGAGGCATAATGGCTCACTTAAATTCAGCGGCATTAGGTAAGGATCCAATTTGGAGACTTCTAATAAAACAGGCATTACCGGCTTCCATTGGGATCTTGGTAATGTCTTTAAATATTCTTGTAGACACCATTTTCGTTGGAAATTGGATCGGGTCTATAGCTATTGCTGCCATTAACGTAGTACTACCTGTCTCTTTTTTTATTGCTGCTCTTGGAATGGCGATTGGTATTGGAGGGTCTTCTATAATCTCGCGAGCTTTGGGAGCTGGAGATAGTAGTAAAGCATTAAAGACTTTCGGAAATCAAATTAGCCTTACACTAATCTTAAGTGTTTTATTGGTTCTAATTGGTCTCACATTTATAGATTCCATAATTCCAGCTTTTGGAGGAAAAGGAGACATTTTTGATCCGGCCAAGGTCTATTACACCGTTGTTCTCTATGGAGTGCCTTTTTTAGCGCTTTGTATGATGGGAAATAATGTAATTAGAGCCGAGGGGAAGCCAAAATTTGCAATGATCGCAATGATCATTCCTTCTGTTTCTAACTTAATCCTGGATTATATCTTGATTAATTTATTAGATATGGGAATGTTGGGAGCCGCTATTGCTTCAAGTGTTTCCTATTTTTTCTGCTTTTCATATGTGGTTTGGTTCTTCCTTTCTAAGAATTCAGAATTAAAAATAAACTGGTCACATTTTGGATTTGATCTTCCAGTATTAAAAGAAATCTCTTCCCTTGGATTTGTCACTTTGGCGAGGCAAGCTGTAGTGAGTGTTACGTATTTATTGATGAACAACATTTTATTCGAACTTGGCGGCGAAGATTCGGTTACCGTGTATGCAATTATTGGGAGAATGCTCATGTTTGCATTGTTCCCAGTACTTGGTGTAACTCAAGGGTTTTTGCCTATTGCTGGTTTTAATTATGGAGCCGGAAATTGGGATAGAGTTCGAAAAAGCATCAACACTGCAATTTTATATTCATCAGTTTTAGGATTATTGGTATTTACGGGCATTATGGTATTTTCAGAAGATATTGTGCGTGTATTTACCGATAATCCAAACGTAGTTCGAGACACTCCAAATGCAATGCGATGGGTGTTTGCCGCCACCCCAATAATTGCGTTACAACTTATAGGCTCGGCATATTTTCAAGCTATTGGAAAAGCCATACCGGCACTATTACTCACCTTATCTAGACAAGGATTTTTCTTCATTCCATTGGTCCTGATCTTACCAAAGTATTTTGGAGATATCGGGGTTTGGGTATCTTTCCCTTTAGCAGATGTACTTTCCACCCTTGTTACTGCATATTTTCTGAACAGAGAAATAAGGTTGAGGTTAAAGCCCTCACTTTCTGAAAAGGTTACCTAGAAATTGGTATATTTAAATTTCTAATAAATCAACTATCTGATATAACCCTTTTTAACATGAAAGTAACTCTACTTAAACTTTTTCTTCTCTTTTTTTTCTTCGGAATTTATACAGAGACCAATGCACAACGAAATAAAAAAACCGCTGAAACAGTAATAGATTCTAGTGCGTTCGGGGCTTTAAAATATAGATTGATAGGTCCATTTCGAGGCGGAAGATCTGCAGCTGTAACGGGAGTTCCGGGCGAACCAAATTTATTCTATTTTGGATCTACCGGGGGTGGAATTTGGCGTACTACTGATGGGGCACGAACTTGGGAGAATATTTCTGATGGTTTTTTTGGAGGAAGTATTGGTGCTATAAGCATTGCTAATAGCGATCATAATATACTATTTGGCGGAGGTGGAGAAAAGACTTTAAGAGGAAATGCTTCTTCTGGTTCAGGAATATGGAAATCTTTAGATGCCGGAAAGACCTGGAAATCCATGGGTTTAGAGAAAAGCAGGCATATCCCAAGAATTTCTATTCACCCTACCAATCCAGAGATCGTGTATGCCGCGGTTTTGGGGAACATCTATAAACCAACCCAAGAACGTGGAGTTTATAAAAGCAGCGATGGTGGAACCACTTGGAAAAGAACGCTTTTCGTTAATGAACAAGCCGGAGCGGTAGATCTTATTATGGATCCTAATAATCCGCGAATATTATATGCTTCAACATGGCGAGTTCAACGTACCCCATATAGTTTGAGCAGTGGTGGCGAAGGATCTGCGCTGTGGAAAAGTACCGATAGTGGAGAAACCTGGAAACAGATCTCAAAAAACAAGGGTTTCCCTCAGGACACTTTGGGAATTATGGGAATTACGGTTTCTCCGGTTAATTCCAACAGGGTTTGGGCAATTGTAGAAAATAAAGAAAAAGGCGGAGTTTACAGAAGCGAAGATGCTGGAGAAACCTGGAAGAATATAAATAGCGACCGCAGTTTACGTCAAAGAGCTTGGTATTACACTAGAATCTATGCCGATCCTAAGGACGAGGATGTTGTTTATGTAGTGAATGTTTCCTATCACAAATCCAAAGATGGTGGAGAGAATTTTACATCTGCAAATGCGCCTCATGGGGATCATCATGATATGTGGATTGCGCCAGAAGATCCAGAGAGAATTATAATTGGCGACGATGGTGGAGCCCAGGTAACTTACGATGGTGGAGAAACTTGGAGCACTTATCACAATCAGCCAACAGGACAATTCTATAGACTTACTACAGATAATCACTTTCCCTACAGGATCTATGCGGCACAACAAGATAATTCAACTATTAGAATAGATCACAGAAGCACCGATTATACGATTTCTGAAGAAAATTGGGAAGAAACAGCCGGAGGGGAATCTGCGCATATAGCAGTAGATCCTGAAAATGATGATATTGTATATGGTGGGAGTTATGGCGGATTTCTAACTCGGGTAAACCACGAAAAAAATACACAACGCGCCATTAATGTATGGCCAGATAATCCAATGGGTCATGGAGCCGAGGATATGAAATATAGATTTCAGTGGAATTTCCCTATTATCTTCTCTAAGCACGATCCTAATAAATTGTATACATTTTCCAATCATGTGCACGTAACTACCAACGAAGGACAGTCTTGGGAAACCATCAGTGGAGACCTCACTAGAAACGATCCTTCTAAACTTGGTTCTAGTGGCGGACCAATCACCCAAGATAATACAGGGGTAGAATACTACGCTACTATTTTTGCAGCAGAAGAATCTTCTTTGCAAGAAGGCTTGATCTGGGTTGGAAGCGATGATGGTTTAGTACACGTAACTCAGGACGGAGGGAAGAATTGGGAAAATGTAACTCCGAAAGGAATCCCAGAATGGACCCAAATAAATTCTTTGGAAACTAGTGATCACGATCCTGGAACAGCTTACATAGCGGCAACCAGTTATAAATCCGGGAATTTTGCGCCTTATCTTTATAAAACCAAAGATTATGGTAAAAGCTGGAACAAGATCACAAATGGTATCAAGGAAGAACATTTTACAAGAGTTATTCGAGAGGACCCTACCAACAAGAATATATTATATGCAGGGACAGAGGAGGGAATGTATATCTCTTTTGATCAAGGTGCCAACTGGAAAGCATTTCAGTTGAATTTGCCTATTGTTCCTATTACAGATCTTGCAATTAAAGAGGGCAATCTTATTGTAGCAACACAGGGAAGAAGTATATGGATCTTGGATGATCTAAGCGTGTTACATCAATATAATGAAGCTTCAACTAATAAAAACGAGCAGTTTTTATACCAACCTAAGACAACTTATAGAATTGGTGGCGGTAGCCGAAGTAATTCAAAGACCGATGGAACCAATCATCCCAATGGTGTAGTTACATATTTCAATATTAAGGACCTAGACGAAAAGAAGGATACCATTCATCTTACTTATTTCAATCAGGCTAATGACACTTTAAAATCTTTCGGGAATCAATCTAAAGAGGATAAACTAAAAGTGGAAAAAGGTGCAAATATGTTTGTTTGGGATATGTATGAGAAAGGCGCAGAAAAACTGGATGGGATGATCTTTTGGTGGGCAGATTTGGAAGGCCCAAGGATATTGCCAGGAGAATATGCGGTAGAATTGAATGTAAACGGTAAAAAAGAACGCAAAAGCTTTAAAGTATTACCCAATCCTAATGCTGAAACCGATAAAGCAGGATTGCAAAAGCAATATGATTTTATTGCAGATGTGAATTCAACTGTAGATAAAGCGCATAAATCCATTAAGAAAATAAGAAAGATTAACGAGCAATTAAAATCTTTTCAGGCTCAGTATAAAACTAAAACTGAGGTAAAAGATCTAGTGGAAAAAGCCAAAGAAATGGAAGAACGTTTTGGAGAAATAGAGAAAGCCTTATACCAAACTCAGAATAAAAGTGGACAAGACCCTTTAAATTTTCCAATTAAATTAACAAATAAACTGGCTCATTTAAATTCGTTAGTTGGGATGGGAGATTTCCCGCCAACAGATCAGGATATAGCTGTTAAGAACGAGTTATCTTCCGAAATTAAAAAGCAGTTAACCACTTTTGATGCATTGATAGATAAGGAAATTGAAGAATTCAACAGACAATTCAACGCGAAGAACCTTAATTATTTATTTTTGGACGCTCAATAAGATCCATGGAATATTACAATTACATTAAATCCCTTCATTTAATTTTTATAATCACTTGGTTTGCGGGATTGTTCTATATCCCGCGCCTTTTTGTGTATCATATTGAAGCTGCTGCAAAACCAGAACCGGAACGCAGCATCTTAACAACGCAGTTAAAACTAATGACCAAACGGCTCTGGTATATCATCACCTGGCCATCAGCTATTTTAGCAAGTGTTTTCGCCTTTTGGATGCTTTATTTAATGCCAGCTTGGGTGGAGCAGGATTGGATGCAGGTTAAACTTGGATTTGTAGTGCTGCTGTATGCCTATCACTTTAAATGTCATCTTATCTTTAAGGAGATGCAGCGAGATGTTATAAAATGGACATCCAACCAAATGCGCTTTTGGAATGAAGGATCTACCTTGATCTTATTTTCGGTGATCTTTTTAGTGATCGTTCGGGATGCTATTAATTGGATCTTTGGAGTGCTTGGTATTTTTTTATTAGCAGTAATATTAATGCTGGGAATAAAAATATATAAGCGTTTGCGCACGAAAAACCCAGACGCTTAATATGGTGTGATAATTGATTATTTGAGGACAACTACGCAAAATAATTTATGAAGCTTTTAAAATTATCTTTAAGAAACCGAATTTTCATCTCCATGATGTTGTTGGTTTTAGGAGCTTCCATACTTATTGCTGGGATCACTGTTTTTCAATACAAACAAGAGTCGGAACATTACCATAGAGAGCGATTAGAGCGAAAGGAACAGGCTATTCGGCAGAATATTAAGTTTGTTTTAGAAAAGACTACACATATAGTAAATACAGAGAATGTACCGGTAATATTAAAGGAGGACAAAAAGATCTATGAGCTCTCTGAGGTGCATGATATGCAACTAAATGTGTACGATCTGGAAGGGAAACTACTAATCAAATCCAACGAATCATTTTTTAGGGATACCACCAATGTACAGATTCCTAAACACATTCTAAAAAAATTAGAACGCTCTGCAAAAAAGCGGTTCTTAAAAAAGTCTGAGGTGAACGGGCAGAAATTCCAGTCTTCTTATACCTATATTACAGACTCTCAGTTTAAACCATTAGCCATCCTTTATCTTCCTTATTTGCAAGATGATGAAATGCTTCAGAAGGATCTGAGTGAGTTTTTAATGAAACTTGGAGAAGTGTATTTGTTCATGTTCTTGTTGGCAATATTAATGTCTTATTTCCTATCAAATTATATTACAAAATCACTTAAGATAGTCTCTCAAAAGATCGTGGAAACTAGATTGGATAAACGCTTAGAAAAGATACAAATAGATAACGCTTCAGAAGAGATCTATGCGCTTGTTTCTGCTTATAATAGTATGATAGACGAGTTAGAGGAGAGCGCAGTAAAACTAGCCACAGGAGAGCGGGAACAAGCATGGCGTGAAATGGCCAAACAAGTAGCGCATGAGATCAAGAATCCATTAACCCCTATGAGGCTTACGGTTCAAAGTTTTCAACGGAAATTTGATCCGGAAGATCCAAGTGTGCGGAATAAGGTAGAAGAATATAGCAACACCTTAATCCACCAAATAGATACCATGAGTGCTATTGCCTCAGCATTTTCCAACTTTGCAAAGATGCCGGCACAGCAAAATGAGATCTTAAATGTGCCAAAGATCGTTAAACTGGCCTTGGATATTTTTAATGAAAATTATATAGTATTTAATTCTGAAAAGGAAGAAATTCTCGCAAAATTCGATAGAACGCAGCTTATAAGAGTGGTTACCAATTTGGTGAAAAATGCAACTCAAGCTCTTATCTATGAGGAGAATCCGAAGATCTTGGTTGAGGTGCAAGAAGATGAAGAAATGGTGATCATTAGAGTGTCGGATAATGGAGTTGGGGTGGCTCAGGAAGATAAGGAAAAAGTATTCGAACCAAAATTTACCACCAAATCCAGCGGAATGGGCCTTGGGTTGGCGATGGTTAAAAATATAGTTGAAACCTATCAAGGCGAGATCACCTTTATTTCAGAGAAGGAGAAAGGGACTATCTTTACGGTTAAGTTTCCCAAGCAGAAAAGTAAAAATTGATTTTGTTATATTTTTGGCTCCCTGAGCGGAGTTGAAGGTTCTAAAAAACATCTGGATTACGATCGATCTTACATTTAAGAGCAGTATTGGTTGAAAGGCAAAAAGAAATTATAAAAATCTATAAAATCCATATAAAATGAGTTTTGAAAATATTTTAGTTGAAAACAATGAAGGTATCCTTCAAATTACAATTAACAGACCCACTAAATTAAATGCTTTAAATAAAGCCACGATCGAAGAATTGAATAGTGCTTTTGAAGATGCCGAAGAGGATGAAGATGTGAAAGTGATCATTTTAACTGGAAGCGGAGAAAAGGCATTCGTGGCAGGTGCAGATATAAGTGAGTTTTCAGACTTTTCTCCAGAGGAAGGGAAAATGTTGGCAGCCCAAGGACAGGCGAAATTATTCGATTATGTATCGAATTTTCCAAAACCCGTAATTGCAGCGGTGAATGGATTTGCCTTAGGTGGTGGTCTGGAACTAGCTATGTCCGCACATTTTAGAATAGCTAGTGATAACGCCAAAATGGGTCTTCCTGAAGTTTCTTTAGGAGTTATTCCGGGTTACGGAGGAACGCAAAGACTACCTCAATTGGTAGGGAAAGGGCGTGCTATGGAAATGATCATGACGGCGGGAATGATAGATGCCAACCAAGCTTTGCAATATAACTTAGTGAATCATGTGGTGGCACCAGAAGAATTGATAGACTTTACTGAAAAGTTAGCAAGTAAGATCATGCGTAATTCATTGGTAGCAATCAGTTCAGCAATTAAAGCGGTAAATGCCAATTTTGAATTTGGAGTTAATGGCTTTGAAATAGAAATCGAAGAATTTGGAAGGTGCTTTGGAACTGAAGATTTTAAAGAAGGAACAAATGCCTTTTTAAATAAAAGAAAAGCAGATTTTCCTGGAGAATAATCCTCATGTGAGTAAATATACTTTCTAAGATTAAACAAAAATATGGAATATTTCCTATTAAAAGGAATTATTCTATATTTTTGTTTATGGAAAAAGAAGAGATCTTTACAAAGGGCAGGGGAGCCCAAATCAATGTTCCCAACAAGTTTAGTGCGCATAGTCATGAGTACAGAGATGACTTCCTGAACTATTGCAATATGGAAGGAGATGAGGTTGCAGATTCTAAAACCACTTTGATAGAAACCTTTCCAAAAACCATTATCAATAAGGTTGTAAGCCCAGATGTTGGAATGGGATTTTCTCTTAATCCTTATCAAGGTTGCGAACATGGTTGCATCTATTGTTATGCGCGTAATTCCCATGAATATTGGGGATATAGTGCAGGAATCGATTTTGAGCAAAAAATTCTGGTAAAAAGAAATTCGGTAACATTGCTTGAAAAGAAGTTACAAAGTTCTAGATGGAAGGCGGTTCCTATCGTGCTATCTGGAAATACAGATTGTTATCAACCGGTTGAGAAAAAACTGGAAATTACGAGACAACTTTTAAAGACCTTTTTAAAATATAAACATCCCGTTGGAATCATTACTAAAAACTCCCTTATATTAAGAGATCTGGATATTTTAAGTGAACTCGCAAAAGATAATTTGGTACAAGTTCATCTTTCAATTACTTCATTAAATGAGGAAACAAGACGTTTATTAGAGCCAAGAACTGCTACCATTAAAAAGCGATTGGAAACCTTGGAAAAATTAAGCGAAGCTGGAATTCCGGTAAGTGTGATGATGGCGCCTATCATTCCAGGAATTAACAGCCATGAAATTCTTCCTATGGTAAAAGCTATTTCTGAAAGAGGTGCGCTAGGCGTGGGTTACACCATGGTAAGATTGAATGGTGCAATAGGAGGAATATTTTCTGACTGGATAAGGAAAGCAATGCCAGATAGAGCAGAAAAAGTGCTTCATCAAATAGCCGAATGTCACGGAGGTAATTTAAACGATAGTGAATTCGGCAGACGAATGAAAGGTTCTGGAAATATCGCCGAACAAGTCTCCCAGCAATTCAAAATTGCAAGAAAGAAGTACTTAAGTGACAGAATATTGCCAAGATTAAATTGTGAACTTCATGAACAATATAAAGATGGTCAGATGAAGCTGTTTTAATAATGCAGCTCTAAAATCGGTACCCAACCTTAACATTACCCCAAATAGCGAATGTATCTGCTACGGCGGGTCCTAAATCTACTCCCAAATTAAAGCCCTTTTCCCCAAAGTAACTTACTCCAATAGGAAGATAACCCAAAAAAACCCAGGTGATATCGCTAGTGCCCCAAACATCAAAGAAGGCGGTTTCTACATAGGAACCTGAAAGCCCGGTATGAAATAACATTTGTGACTCTTTTATTCCCCAAGGATAATACTTAAATCCTGCACCAAAACTTGGAATTCCAGCGCCAACCTCAAGGCTGAAATTTTTTGAAACAATACGCTCGTAGGTAATTCCTATTATTGGAGTTGCTCCTAAAATATTGAAGGAGATAGCGTTTTTACGCATTTCTTGGATCCCGGAAGTGGTTTCTTGTGCAATGCTGTTAAACGAAATAAATAAAACAGTAAAAATTAGAAGAATATTGTTTTTACTCATAATACTCGGGAATTCCTATATGGGAACTTTTAAGCAAGATATATTAAAAACCTTAATAAAATTAACATTATGATTAAATATTGTTAAAATATTTAATATTATTCTTGTTTCACAAGATAAATAAATACTGGAAAATGATCGGAAAAACCGCCGGTATACCCACTGTAATCGTAACTTCGCAAAGGATACCCTCGATACTGGCCAGATAGTGTAATTAAATAAGGCATATTAAAAATTCCTGCTTGGTAAAATTGCAAACCATCACGACTGCCTAAAAATGATTCAGAAACTAGGATCTGATCGAATAAATTCCAGCTATCTCGATAGGCTAAAGATCCCAATCCATTTTTTGCAAGCAGTTCCATTGGGTTAAATAGTTCCTGCACTCCTATAGTTTCCCTATTGCTACTTGTTCTAAGTACCTTTTTAAAGCTTTTATTGTTTGGACCATCGTTAAAATCGCCCATATTTATGATCTTTGAATGTGGATTTTTTTGGTATAGAGAATCTATAATCTCATTGTTAAGTTGTGCTGCTTTTTCCCGTCTGTAATTTGTTTTGGCTTCCCCGCCACCTCTGGAAGGCCAGTGATTTACTATTACATTTATGTCTTCACCATTCAAACTTCCAGAAACCACTAACTGATCCCGTGTATAAACCCTTCTGGTTGGATCTTCCAATTCATATAAAAGCAGTCTTCTGGATTGTGATTCATCTAAAGCGAAAAAGGAACTTTGATATAAAAGCGCAACATCCACTCCTCTTCTATCTGGAGAATCATAATGAACTATCTGATAATTAAATTTGGCGATTAAAGGATGGTTTACAAGATCTTCCAGAACCTGGAGATTCTCTATTTCACAGAGACCAATTAAAGCAGGTGCCGTATTGGTTGTTTGCAAACCAATTTCAGAGATCACCTTGGCTATATTCTTTATTTTATCCTGATATTTTTCTGCCGTCCAGACATCTTTACCTAGCGGCGTTCTATCATCATCAAAAGTGATTGGATCATCTTCGGTATCGAATAGGTTTTCAACATTATAAAAGGCAATAGTATAGATGTTATAATTTTTTCTTTCTTGTGCAAAAGAGTATGTACTATTTAACAAAATTGCATTTACAAGAATCGCAATTAGTCTATAATTTAAAGAAAACCAAGCAGTATGTTTCATTAATCTGTAAAAGTTAAAATATGAGTTAAATTACATTTTAAAATTAATACATTAGATAATAATAGTATCTTAAATGCTGAATTTGAGTGATTTATAATGAAAAGCACAAAGCTTTTATTATTTCTGATGCTATTTAGCATCCTCAAGATCTCTGCTCAAAACACCTCCCTTACAGGTTCTGTGGTGGACGCCTTGTCCGACAATCCAATAGCTGGCGTGAGCCTGAAATTGGGAGGAACTGCCTATGAAGTAAATACAAATAGCGAAGGATTATTTTCATTTTCAGAAATGAATCTTGATTCTGGCAACTATATTTTAGAGGTTTCAAGATCTGGATATACTACGCTTCGACTTCCCATAAATTTTAATTCTGGAGAACAAAAAAAATTAGATTTCATCAGCTTAAAACCAGACCTCTTAAAAGAACAAATTCAGCTCGCAACAATTAGTTTAAGCGAAGCAGAATTGCATGAAAATGAAGGCGGAACAGATAATATTTCAGGGATGTTACATGCAACCAGAGATGTATTTTTAAATGCTGCAGCATTCGATTTTAGTAGTACTTTCTTTAAACCTCGAGGACTTGGAAGTGAGTATGGAACAGTTTCTATTAATGGTTTAGAAATGAATAAGGTTTTTGATGGAAGACCCCAGTGGAGCGATTGGGGAGGGTTGAATGATCTACAGCGGAATCAGATATTTACTAATGGATTGGTGCCTGGTGAAACTACTTTTGGTGGCTTGGCAGGTAATACTAACATTATAATGAGAGCTTCTCAATATGCTAAAGGCACAAAGGTTTCTTATGCCGCAGCAAATAGAAGTTATAGCGGTCGTGTCATGGCAAGTTATAGTTCTGGGGAAAGACCGGGAGATTGGTGGTATTCGTTGGGGCTTGCAAAAAGGTTTGCTAAAGAAGCTTATGTAGATGGAACCGTTTACGATGCAAATTCCTTTTTTATAGCTTTTGAAAAACGCTTAGCCGCAAATCATCACTTAAATTTTACGGGCTTTTATACACCAAATACAAGAGGTAAATCCAGTGCCAATACACAAGAGGTTTTTAATTTAAAAGGGATTAAGTATAACTCCTTTTGGGGAATACAAGATGGTGAGATCCGAAACAGCAGACTGAAAAAAGTGAAGGAACCAGTTGTCATGTTAAACCATTTCTGGAAGATCTCAGAAAAAATTAAACTAAACACCAATCTTGTTTATCAGTTTGGTTCTATTCGGAATTCACGTATAGACTTTGGCGGGACCCGCTTAGTAACTCAGGAAGATGGACAGCAAAGTTATGTTGGTGGGGGCAGTAATCCAGATGCCTCGTATTATCAAAAGCTGCCGAGTTATTTTTTAAGATTTTCAGATAATCAAAATTATCAGGCCGCATATTTAGCTGAACAAGAATTTATAAGGAATGGACAACTGAACTGGAATAATTTATATGAGGCCAATAGAACAGCTTTTGATGCTGGTGGAAATTCTATTTATGTGATTGCTGAAGATGTAGTACAAGACGATCTGCTTCATATTAATTCTATTCTAACCTCTAATCTCTCGGCACATTTTAATTTTATTGCGAAACTCAGGTTTTCAAACTTGAGCAGCCAGAATTATGCGGAAGTAAAAGACCTTTTAGGTGGAACGGGATATTTGGATGTCGATTTCTTTTCTACAGGAAATCAGGCGCAGAGTGATCTTCAGAATTTAAACAGAATAGCAATTGAAGGCGAGCGCTTTAAGTATAATTTTAAATGGAACGCTACCACTGCAGAAGCCTTTATTAATGGAGAATTCAAAAGAGACAGATGGGAAACCTATCTAGCTGCTAATCTTTCCCAAACTTCTTATCAGCGCGATGGACTTTATCAAAACGGCAATTTTCCAGAAAATTCACTAGGTAAAAGCATAAAATTAAATTTTACCGATTTTGGAGTAAAGGCTGGAATCACCTATAAAATTTCAGGAAAACATTTAATGGAATTAAATTCTGGATATTTTACAAAGCCACCTTCTTTAAGAAATTCATTCTCTAATTCTAGACAAAATAATGATGTGGTAGCAGGAATTGAAAGTGAGAAGTTTTATTCCGCAGATCTAAGTTATATCTATAGAAATCCAATTATAAAAGCAAGACTTACTGGCTATTTTACTCAAATAAATGATGCTACAGAAATTTCATTTTACTATGCCGATGGGCTTTCTGGATTAGGAAGAAATAGCACAACTGCATTTGTTCAGGAAATCCTAACAGGAATAGATAAACAACATTTTGGTGTAGAAATGGGATTTGAAGCGCAAGTAACTTCAACTATAAAATTAAAAACGGCACTTGCATTAGGGCAGTTTATTTATAGCAAGAATCCAAGATTATCATTAACCTCAGACGATTTTATAAACACCTTAGAGTATGGTCAAGCCAACTTAAAAAATTATAGAATTGCAGGAGGCCCGCAACATGCTGCTCAAATAGGATTTGAATATCGAGATCCTAATTACTGGTGGTTTGGGACAACCTTAAATTATTTTTCTCATGCCTTTGCAGATGTTAGTCCGCTTTCTAGAACGAGCAATTTTGCTACCGACTCCGATGGAATGCCACTTTTGAATTATGATATGAACAAAGCGAAAGAGTTTTTAAAACAAGAACAGTTTCAAGATTATTTTTTAGTGAATGCGGTAGGAGGAAAATCTTGGAGGGTAAAAGATTATTATCTCGGTTTCTTTGTGAGTATCAACAATATTTTAGATGAAGTATATAAAACAGGGGGCTTTGAGCAATCCCGAAATGCAAATTATAATACGCTAAAAGAAGATAAGGAAAGAGAGCAACCTGTTTTCGGATCTAAATATTGGTACGGGACAGGAACCACTTATTATGCGAATGCTTATGTGCGTTTTTAAACTTAAAAAAGGACCGATGATGAAGACAATCCAAAGAACCAGAACATTCTTAATAACGATAACAGCGCTAGCTATATTTTCCTGCGTAAAAACCGATGATTTTGAAACTCCCGATGCTAGGCCTATAGAAGAAAACTTCAATGGAACCCTTACCAGTATTTCGGCGATCAAAGGGAATTACAATCCAACTACCGCCGAGATTTACACTTTTCAGAATTCAGAAACTTTCATTGAAGGTTTTGTGATCTCCAGTGATGAAGCCGGAAATTTCTATAAAAAATTAATAATTCAGGATAAGGCTGCAAATCCAACCTCCGGCATACAAATATTGATAGATGAAACTGCTTTATTTCAAACCTATGAATTTGGTAGGAAGATCTATGTGAAACTAGATGGCTTAAGCCTTTGGCTAAATAATGGTGTTTTTCAACTTGGCGTGCAGAATAGAGGAGATGTGGTGGCAATTCCAGCAGCTTTAATAGATAAGCATATTATAAGATCTGCAATTACTTCAGAAATAAAACCGCTACTGCTAGATATAAAGGATTTTTCTGAAGCTTATAGAAACTTATACGTACGATTAGAAAATGTGCAATTCAATAAGAATCTAATTAGGGAAGATCAACGTTTGACTTTCGCGGCTGAAGTGACAGATAGATTTGACGGAGAAAGGCAAATAGAAAGCTGTAAAACAGGAAGTGCAAGTTTCTTGAGCACTAGCACTTTTTCAGATTTTAAGTCCTTGTTGCTACCTCCATTTTCGGGTACTATAGAAGGAGTTCTAACGCGTAATTTTTATGATGACCATTTTGTAATGATCCTCAACTCACCAGAAGATCTTCAGTTTGAAGAGGATTCGAGATGCGATCCAGATTTTCTGAAATGTGGAAATAATGTAACAGAAGGATCTAAGCTGATCTTTCAAGAAAATTTTGTGGGAATAAGCAATGAAAATATTTTGGATGGAAGAGGCTGGACCAACATAAATGTGAATGGAGGAAATGAACGGTTTGAAGATGGCATCTCAAATAGCGACCGATATATTAGAATTTCGGCTTTCGGAACCACCGAAAATCCATTGGAAGCATGGTTAATTACTCCCGAGATAAATTTAGATAATAGTACTGCTGAAGTCTTAAGTTTCGATATTCGATCTTCCTACGATAATGGGATATTTTTATCGGTTCTAATAACAGAAGATTTTTCTGGAAACCCATTAACTACAGAATGGCAATTGCTAGATGCCAATATTCCTCTAGGGCCAGCTAGGCAATTTGGAACTATTTTTAAGCGCTCGAACATCGATATTTCTTGTTTAGAGGGAACAGTTCATATAGCTTTTAAATATTTAGGTGCTGCCCCAGATAAAACTACGACTTATGATATAGACAACATAAGAGTAACAGGAAATTAAGGTGTCTTTTTATTATTTTTCCTATATTTAGAATAGGCAAAGATCCCCTCTTTTTTTAATTCTATATTTCATCCAAAATGGTAAAAAAATTACTTGTGATACTTGTAATGGTATTTTTAACTTTTACATCCAGCCAGTCCCAGAATCTTTCCGGAAAATGGCGATGGAATTCTGATAATGGACAGGTGGTTTATTCGCTAGATCTAGTGCATATTTCAAAAGACAGGCTACGGGGTGTACACTGTATTCAGAATTTTAAAAGAAAAAACAGAATGTTTTGAGCAGGAGGATGAATATACGGTTACTTTGGTGAAAATTGCCGAAAACATATTTAAGGGAAATCTTCTTAGCGGAACAGGAAAAGATAGAGAAGTACGTGATATCCAAATCCAGTATCTGCCCTTGGAGGATAGAATTTTATTTAGCCTTATTACGATTCCGGAGAAACCATTTCTTATACCGGTGGAGGCGATTTTACAGCGTTAGAAGTTGCTTTATATAAGCTTCCTCTTTTGCAAACCAAATCGAATAAATAAAGTCACCTAAAAATTAAAAATCCTGTTACATTATTGGTAACAGGATTTTATAATAGGTTTTAAAATATTTATTCTTCTTCGTGTTCTTCAGAAATCGACTCATATTCTGGATATAGGAAGTTGTTATAAGGAAACCTTGTAATATGGATCTCTCGTACTGCTTCATAAACCTTTTTTCTGAAATCCTCCATGTTGTCCATGTTCAAGGCTGAAATAAACAATACATTATCACCCATTCTATTCATCCAAGTGCGTTTCCATTCTTCTAAAGAATAGTGAGCCTTAGTATGTTCTGTAATAAGATCGTCTGCTTCGATTTTATCTTCCACAAACGCATCTATCTTATTAAAGACCATGATAGTTGGCTTATTATTACTCTTAATATCTGCCAAGGTTTGATTTACAGATTCTATATGATCTTCAAAATTTGGATGAGAAATATCTACTATATGTAATAAAAGATCGGCTTCGCGAACTTCATCTAAGGTAGATTTAAAGGATTCTACCAGTTGTGTAGGCAGTTTTCTAATGAATCCTACGGTATCTGTTAATAGGAAAGGCAGGTTTCTAATTACTACCTTTCTTACCGTAGTATCTAAGGTTGCGAATAATTTATTTTCAGCAAAAACCTCACTCTTGCTAATTACATTCATCAAAGTAGATTTCCCTACGTTGGTATATCCAACCAAGGCTACTCGAACCATGGCTCCGCGATTACCACGCTGCACTCCCATTTGTTTATCTATAGTTTCGATCTTCTTTTTAAGCAAAGCAATCTTATCGCGTACGATACGTCTATCTGTCTCGATCTCTGTTTCTCCAGGTCCACGCATTCCAATACCCCCACGTTGGCGCTCAAGGTGAGTCCACATTCCGGCAAGTCTTGGTAATAGGTATTGATATTGTGCAAGTTCCACCTGTGTTCTGGCATTACTAGATTGTGCACGTTGCGCAAAAATATCCAGAATAAGGTTGGTTCTATCTAAGATCTTACAATTAAGGATCTTTTCAATATTCTTTTGCTGTGCAGGAGAAAGCTCATCATCAAATATGGCGGTTCCCACATCATTAGCTTCAATAAAAGCTCTTACATCTTCTATCTTCCCCGTTCCAATAAAGGTTTTTGGATTGGGCTTTTCCATTTTTTGTGTGAAGCGCTTCAGCACTTCCCCTCCGGCAGTATATGTTAGAAATTCAAGTTCATCTAAATATTCCGTCAATTTGTCCTCACTTTGGTGTTGAGTAACAATCCCAATAAGTACTGCTTTTTCGTAAGTTAAATCGTTCTTTTCTATCATAATCCCAAAGTTACGCAATAGATTGTAATCGAAATCCCTAAGTGCTTTTTTCAACAAAATTTTAACGTAGTGCCTGATTAAATTGAGCTTTAATGAGATCCTTTCGAAAGGCTCAGGATGACATTTTTTTTAATTTAATCCATCGTCTCCCTGTCCCTAAGCATCGGGAGTTTTAGGTTTTTTTTAAATCCTTCGACAAGCTCAGGATGACAGTTTACAGAGCTGCTAAAACAAAAAAATCCGAAGCAAAAATGCTCCGGATCTCTGTATTATAATGTCACATTGAGCCTGTCGAAATGTGACATTTGTTAGTTTATAATCACTTAGAACTTGTGATTAATTCCAAGTCCAAATACTTCTCTTATTTGAAAAGCACCTACAGTATTATCATCATAAATTGCTTGAAAAATGAGGTTGGCAGAAAGGTATTTATTAATGCTCATATTCACATTTAATAAGTAATCGATATCTACATTTCCTGGTTTATCTAGGTAGTTAGAATATAAGTTCAAACTGTGTTCTGCAGTTACATTTTCTAACAAAAACATTTTTGCTTGCACACCTACCGACGCACCAAATTCGAATCTGGAAGTTTTTCCTTGATCAACACCAAAATAATCTCCATCTACATAACCTGGCACTGTTGTAAATTTGTTGTCTACAAAGATGAGTCTGGCGGTAGTGGGCGCAATATTCACACTTAGAAATTCATTGTATTTCCATAAAAGCCCTGGGCCTGTTTGCAGGTATCCGGGAGATAGAAAATGTGTGGTTTCTGCTCTAATAGTTTCACCTGTTTCTGCATCTTCGCTAAAATTGTAACCTTTTGCAATTTGAGATCTGAAGTTTAAGAAATAAGAATAATACCATTTGGATTCTTGTATCTGCTTTCCTGCGATAGAATTAAATTCTACTCTGTCACTGGTTTTACGGGCATATTCATCGTCTTTTAACTTAGTAAGTCCGTAGTTTGCTAAGAACTTGTTATCCCAGGTAAAACCATCCATCCTATAATTAAAATCGTAGTTCAGGGTAAGATTTCCAGCTATGCTGGAGGTTCCTCCACCAGTCCATTCTTTATTAAAGGCAGATTGATTTAAAAGAAGCTGAATGTTTCCTTCTTTTTTCCAGCCGTTAGGTGGAACTTCTGTTGCTTTGTCGTCTTGTGCTTTTACAGTAGTGATGGTAATTAGTACTAATAATGCAAGTAATAATCTTTTCATGCTATTTTCTATTTTTTGTTTTTGAATAAGGGAACAGAAGAACATGCCTCCCCATATAATATGCTTTTAACTATGGGTTGCAGCTTCTCTATCAATAATAAATAAGCGTTCTGTGGAACAGGTTTGTGAGAACAACCTTTAACTATTATAGGTTTTCCTTCAAGAGCAGATACATCCAAGTCTTTAATGATCTCGGTATAAAGAACGGTTTCTAGTAATTCTAAATCCCCTGTAACTACTTTTTTGGCATATGGTTGCAAATATGTAGAAAGTAACATATAAGCCCAAGCCGGAATTATTGCATCTGTAGAACACAATAAAGCAACATAGCTATCTTTATATTGGCTCCAATCATGCGCTAATGCCTTTTCTCGAAATACAGTTTCACGTAGCACTAAACCTTCCAAAAGCCAATCCTTAATATCAAAAATCACACGTTCCCCTTTTGGATAGAAATCCTCCAGATCAAAAGTGACCAGTTTGCTATTTGCTACTCTATTTATAATTTCTGTAGACATAAATTATTTTATAATTTCAATTAAAGTCGAAAATCATTAAAGCATTCCAAGTTCCAGTTTTGCCTCTTCACTCATTAAATCCTGAGTCCATGGCGGATCGAAGGTGATCTCTACCTCACAGTCCTTTACCGTCTCTAAGGTCTTTACTTTATCTTCTACTTCCCTTGGTAAACTTTCGGCCACAGGACAGTTTGGAGTGGTCAAGGTCATTAAGATCTTTACATCATAATCTGTATTAACCATTACATCGTAAATCAATCCTAGTTCATAGATATCTACAGGGATCTCTGGATCATAAATGGTCTTTAATACGCGTACTATTTTCTCACCTAATTCCTGAGTGTTTATTTCTGTTTCCATCTTAATCTAATTGCGTTTGGTATGCAATAGCATACATTTTTAATTGCTTGATCATACTTACCAAACCATTTGCTCTGGTAGGAGAAAGGTGCTCTTTTAACCCTATTTCATCTATAAATTGAGTATTTGCTTCTAGTATTGCGGTAGGATGCTGATTGGAATATGCTCTTATAAGGATTGCAACAATTCCTTTAGTGATTATGGCATCACTATCTGCGGTAAAATCCAGTTTATCTCCATTCAATTCAGCATGCACCCAAACTTTACTTTGACAACCTTTTATCAAATTTTCCTCAACCTTATATTTTTCTTCGATCAATGGCAGGGATTTTCCTAACTCGATCATATATTCATAACGTTGTATCCAATCCTCAAACATAGAAAACTCGTCAACAATTTCTTCTTGTATTTCTTGTATGGTCATACCAGATATTTTATGCAAAAGTACAATAAGATGTACTGCTATTCAACAGTTTCTCCTAATCTTAATATAGCTTTAACCAATGGTTTTAAGGCTGCAGGTGGGTTTCCATGATCAAAGGAATTAGACTTATAGGTCTTATCGCCAACTGTTATAGAAAGTATTGCGTGAGCTGCGCCATCAAAAGTTCTTTTATCACTAGGAGGTACTAGCTTGTTAATGTTTTGAACATCTACTTCTTTCATTTTCTCCATTAATGTATTCCATTCTTTAGAGCTCATTTCTTGAGAAGCCTTGGTTTCGGTCCCCATATTTTTTACAACCTTTATTTCGTCTTTACTCAAACTGTAATGCGCTCGAGATCCTCTGGTAATTGTCTCGTAACTAAAACTGATATCTTTATCCTGATTGTTGTTCTGCGAACAAGTTTCTGCCATTAAAATTGGAATAAGTAAAATAAAAAAATATTTCATAACGTTTTTTTTGAGGGGTTGAAATTGGAACAAGTAAAATACAAAAACTTATAGCTTTTGCTGAAGCAATTTAAATAATTTAAAAAACAATGAGGATGAAATAGTTTTAAGGGCTTAATGAAACCTACTGAAGCATCATTTTTGCTTTTTTAACCGCAGTTATAAAAAGATCGATCTCCTCGAAGGTGTTGTAAAAAGAGAAACTTGCTCTTACCGTTCCAGGTATTTTGTAGAAATCCATGATTGGTTGCGCACAATGATGTCCTGTGCGCACAGCTATTCCTAATTTATCTATAATGGTACCAATATCATACGGGTGAAGTGCTTCAATATTAAAAGAGATTACTGCAGTTTTATCGTTTGAAGTCCCATAGATCTTTACTCCTTCAATTTCAAGAAGCTCATTAGTGGCATATTGAAGCAATTGTTGCTCGTAAGCAGCAATATTTTCGAAACCAATAGCATTCATATAATCTAAAGCAGCGCCAAATGCTATTCCGCCACAAATATTGGGAGTTCCCGCTTCAAATTTATGGGGAAGCTCCGCATAAGTTGTTTTTTCGAAACTTACTGTAGCTATCATTTCACCACCACCTTGATAAGGAGGTAGTTTATTTAGCCACTTTTCTTTTCCATAAAGCATCCCAACACCTGTTGGTCCGCATATTTTATGAGCAGAAACAACATAAAAATCTACATCTAAAGCCTGAAGATCGGCTTTTATGTGAGGGGCAGCTTGAGCTCCATCTACTAACACAGCAGCTCCAATTTTATGGGCAGCTTCAATTATTTCTTCAATAGGATTAACAGTACCAAGCGCATTGGAAACATGGTTAACAAAAATCATTTTCGTTTTTGCTGAAAGCAATTCATGAAAAGCAGTCATGTCCAATTCCCCTTCTTGGGACATAGGGATCACTTTTAGAATAGCGCCGGTTTTTTCACATAGCATTTGCCAAGGAACAATATTGGAATGATGTTCTAAGGCTGAAACTATTACTTCATCACCCTTTTCTAACTCTTCAGCAAATCCATTTGCCACCAAATTTATTCCATGTGTGGTGCCCGAAGTAAAGATGATCTCGTGAGATTTTGAAACATTAAAATGCTCTTGTATCTTTTTTCTTGCAGCTTCATATTTATCGGTAGCTTCTTGAGAAAGACTATGCACTCCTCTATGAATATTCGCGTTGTAATTGGAGTAGTAATCTACAATTACATCTATAACTTGTTGCGGAGTTTGGGAAGTAGCTGCATTATCAAGATACACAAGAGGAAATCCATTCACTTTTCTTTTTAGAATAGGGAAATCTTTACGGATCGATTCAATGTCTAGTGGTATTTTATTTGCAACTGCTTTCATAGAAAGTTCAATTAGATAGGGCTCACCTTTTTATAATAATATTCAGCTTTATAGATCGAAACCGAGATTCACCCCAAGTTTTAAGGCTATTTGATGAGTGATCCTCTTTTTGATCTCTGGTATTTTTACACTTTCCATTACATTGTTAGCAAAAGCATACATTAAGAGTGCTCTTGCTTCCTTCAATGGAATACCTCTGGAACGCAAGTAGAATAATGATTCTTCATCCAATTGCCCGATAGTACAACCATGGCTACATTTTACATCATCTGCAAAAATCTCTAATTGAGGCTTCGAGTTAATAGTAGCTTTATCATCCATCAAAATATTGTTATTGGCCTGGAATGCGTTTATTTTTTGAGCCTCTTTGTTTACTAGCACTCTACCATTAAACACGCCGGTAGAATTATCTGCAAATATCCCTTTGTAGTCTTGATGACTTTCGCAATTTGGGAAAATATGGTGAACCAAGGTATTGTGATCTACATGTTGCTTACCTTCAATTATAGTAATCCCTTTCAAGGTAGATTCAGATCGTTCTCCTTTCTGGTAAAAGTTAAGGTTGTTCCTAGTCAATTTCCCTCCAAATGAGAAAGTGTGCATAGAGCAATAGCTTTCTTCTTTTTGCTCCACAAAAGTATTATCTATTAAAGAAGCAGAATCTCTGTCATTCTGGATCTTGTAATAATCTACTATAGCGCGTTTTTCAGCATAGATCTCAGTAACCGAATTGGTTAGAACCGGGTGATCTGTTAAACTTTGATGTCTCTCGATGATCTGTACCTGAGAATTTTCGCCAACAACTATTAAATTTCTTGGCTGAACCATAAGTGCAGATTCATTTCCTGTAGAAAAGTTAACTATTTGTATCGGCTTATCGGCCATTTTATTTTTGTGAATATGAATAAAAGCACCTTCTTTAGAAAATGCAGTATTCAAGGCATTCAAACCATTATTTTTAGGCACTATTTTGTTGAAATAAGTGTCCATTATAGGTTTGTATTTGGATTTATTCAATGCGGATGACATTAAACAAACATCTATTTTATCATGGGTGGTTTGAGATAAATGCGAGGAATAGATACCATCTATAAAAATCAATTTATAAGTATCTATATCATGAATAAGGTATTTTTTAATGTCCTTATAATCTATAGCATCCTCTTTTTTAGGGAATACGCTATAATCATATTTCAATACCGTATTCAACGAAGTATATTTCCAAGCTTCATCTTTTTTAGAAGGAAAGCCTATAGTTTCAAATTCCCTAATGGCATTACTTCTAATTTGATGTATATCTGTATCCACATCATAAGCTTCTTCAAAAGCCATAAAGGAGGATAGTAATTTATCTTTTAATTCCATTGTGTACAATTCAAGTTTTCTGCCTTTGGCATATTTCAAGTTTCAAGTTTTAAACTTTACACCTTGAAAATCTTTTTTATTTAAATATGACATGAAACTGGCAATTTTTTTACTCAGTCTTTCATAATCACTTTTTAGTCTAAAGAAATGTTCTTTATTAATTTTTCAGAATCATAGACTCTGTATAATTGAGATCTAACTTCTCCAGCATAGCCTTTTGCGATAGATAGAAACTGTTTAAACTCCAAGTTTCCATCTCTTTTAAAACCTTCTGCAATATTGTCCATTACAAACCAGAAGCGCTTTTTATTTGATCTCTTAATTTAAAATCTAATTTTAAATCTGTGGTTTTGGAAATCATTATTATCTCCTTTGCCAAATTACAAGCTTCATTCCAAATTTCTAAATCTTCAAAATTCCTAATTGTTCCCATTTACTACAATTATTTTACCACTTGAAACCAGAAACTTGAAACTAGAATTTAATTTTAATTATACCGCTTTCTCTTGTCTCACCCAATCGTAGCCTCTTTCTTCCAGCTCGTAAGCCAATTCTTTAGTTCCCGACTTCACGATCTTTCCATCAACCATTACATGTACAAAATCTGGAACTATATAATCCAACAAACGTTGGTAATGCGTAATTAATAACACTGCGTTATTTTCATTTCTCAATTTATTCACTCCGTTGGCAACTACCTTTAATGCGTCAATATCCAATCCAGAATCTGTTTCGTCCAAGATCGCAAGCTTAGGATTAAGCATTGCCATTTGGAAGATCTCATTTCTCTTCTTCTCACCTCCAGAAAATCCTTGATTCAAGGATCTAGACAAGAATTTACGGTCCATTTCTAAAAGTTCAGATTTTTCACGGATCAATTTCAACATATCCTTTGCAGGCATATCCTCTAATCCTTGAGCTTTTCTATGTGCATTGATAGATGCTTTCATGAAGTTTGTTACAGAAACTCCCGGTATCTCTACTGGATATTGGAAAGACAAAAAGATACCTTTATGAGCTCTTTCTTCAGGATCTAATTCAGAAAGGTCTTCCCCTTCAAACATCATCTCTCCACCAGTCATGGTGTATTCTTCTTTTCCTGCAATCACAGAAGACAACGTACTTTTTCCAGAACCGTTTGGTCCCATAATAGCATGTACTTCTCCCGGCTTGATTTCTAAATTAATCCCTTTAAGGATTGCTTTATCCTCTATATTGGCCTGTAAATTCTTTATTTTAAGCATGTGTTTATTGTATGTATCCGCAAATTCCGGATAAATTATTTATTCATTTTCGGTAATGGGTTTCGCCATTATATCTAGCACTTCGGTAATCTCGATCTCTTGAGAATATCCTATGCCTTTTAGATTATCTATAACTTTTCCTTTAATCTTAATAGGGATGATGCCATTATCATCTGCTTTATAACCGGCCAAACTATCTGTTAGAATAGTTGCTAATGAATCCATTTTAACTTGATAAATAAATTTGTCTCCCTTTAGCACTGCCGATTTTCCTACTGAAATAAAACTCCCTTGATACACCCGTACGCTATCTACCACTTCTGAAGCAATATCCTGTAAAGCTTGTTTCTCCGGTTCGTTATCACAGCCAACGGCTATCAAAATGATGCTTATTAAAAATAGAAATTTCTTCATACTTCAATTATCCTACAGATCCTTCTAATGATATTTCTAGTAATTTTTGAGCTTCCACGGCAAATTCCATTGGTAATTTATTCAAGACTTCTTTACTAAATCCATTAACAATTAGCGCAATAGCTTTTTCAGTAGGAATTCCACGCTGATTGCAATAGAAGATCTGATCTTCTCCAATCTTACTTGTGGTAGCCTCATGTTCTACAATGGCTGTTTTATTCTTAACTTCTATATATGGGAAAGTGTGTGCCCCACATTTATTTCCCATCAGCAATGAATCACATTGCGAGAAATTTCTTGCATTCTCTGCCCTGCTATTTATCTGAACCAATCCTCTATAAGAATTCTGAGATTTCCCAGCTGAGATCCCTTTAGAGATAATAGTACTCTTGGTATTCTTACCTAAATGGATCATCTTTGTTCCAGTATCTGCCTGTTGGAAATTATTAGTAACCGCGATAGAATAAAACTCTCCAATAGAATTATCTCCTTTCAGGATACATGATGGATATTTCCAAGTAATTGCAGATCCGGTTTCTACCTGTGTCCAAGAGATCTTTGCATTCTTCTCGCAAATACCACGTTTGGTCACAAAATTATAAACTCCACCTTTACCTTCTTTATTTCCAGGATACCAGTTCTGTACGGTAGAATATTTTATTTCTGCATCATCCAAAGCAATTAACTCTACAACCGCAGCGTGCAGCTGATTTTCATCTCGGGAAGGCGCAGTACAACCTTCTAAATAGCTCACATAACTTCCTTCATCTGCCACCAATAGGGTTCTTTCAAATTGTCCAGTTCCTGCCTGATTTATTCTGAAATAAGTAGACAATTCCATTGGGCAACGTACTCCTTTTGGGATATAACAAAAAGAACCATCACTAAATACTGCCGAATTCAAGGCTGCATAAAAATTATCTTTTTGCGGGACAACGGTTCCTAAGTATTTTTTAACCAATTCTGGATGTTCCTTGATAGCTTCAGAAATACTCATAAAGATTATTCCTTTTTCCCCTAAGGTTTTTTTGAAGGTGGTTGCTACCGAAACTGAATCTACCACAATGTCCATAGCAACATTATTCATCATCTTCTGTTCATCCACAGAGATCCCTAATTTTTTATACATTGCCAGTAGATCTGGATCTACATCGTCTAGTGTTTTATTTGGGTCTACAGATTTTGGTGAAGAATAATAGGAAATAGCTTGAAAATCTGGTTTAACATAATTCACATTAGCCCATTCCGGTTCGGTCATTTGTTCCCAAGCACGAAAAGCTTCCAATCGCCATTCTGTCATCCAGCTCGGCTCCTCTTTCTTTTTAGAAATTGCGCGTACTATATCTTCATTTAAACCAATAGGAAAAGTTTCCGAATTTAATTCGGTATAAAAGCCATACTCATACTCTTTGGTTTCGAGCTCTTTCTTTAAATCGTCTTCAGTATATGCCATATCAATATTTTGCAAAAAGGTAAAACGGTATCACACCAATTGCCTTTTCTTTTTTATAAAATTATAGTGAAAAACTTTCACCACAGCCACAAGTACGCTGTGCATTCGGATTGTTAAATACAAAGCCTTTGCCGTTTAATCCGCCAGAATATTCAAGAATAGTTCCTGCCAGATATAATACGCTTTTTTTATCCACAACAATTTGTACATCATTGTCTGTAAAAAGTTTATCGGTTTCTTGCTGAGATTTATCGAACTTCAATTCATAAGATAATCCAGAACAACCACCACTTTTCACACCAACGCGTACAAAGTCGGTAACAGCATTATAACCTTCGTCGGTCATAAGCATTGCTATCCTTTTTTTCGCGTCCTCGCTTACCTTTATCATACTTAAAAGATTAGTCTTAATTTGCTGCAAATATACTACAAAACAAGCGGTTTACCATATCTCAGAGATTTGTTTTGAGAATGCAGTTATAGGCTTGTTCGATGCAGTATCTTCCATTTTTCTGCTGACTTTCAGCTAAAAACCTTAAAAATGAAAATTAGCAGTTTTTATAAGTTACCATTAAAAATTAAAAGCTATTTGTAGAAGTACATAAACACAAATACCATTAAAACAGCTCTTGTTGATAGAATATTCATTTATTTTGCACATTCAAAAATAGATACCATCATGTTAGAAGATAGTCAACAAAACCGCACGAAACTTTCAGAATTAGGAGAATTTGGATTGATAGATCTGTTGACCAAGAATCTGGACAGCAAACTTCCATCAACGATAAAAGGAATTGGAGACGATGCAGCAGTTCTAGATTTTAAGGATAAACAAACCTTAGTTACCACAGATCTATTGGTAGAAGGAGTGCATTTCGATCTAGCTTATATGCCTTTAAAGCATTTGGGTTATAAAGCGGTGATGGTAAATCTATCTGATGTGTATGCAATGAATGGAGTAGCAACCCAGATTACTGTTGGAATTGCTTGTTCCAATAGGTTTCCTGTAGAAGCCTTGGAGGAGCTATATTCTGGAATAGAACTGGCTGCAAAAATGTATAATATAGATGTTGTTGGAGGAGATACTACCTCTTCCACAAAAGGTCTATTAATAAGTATCACTGCTATTGGTGTTGTAGATAAGGAAGATGTGGTTTATAGAAGTGGCGCAAAACCAAACGATCTTTTGGTGGTAACTGGAGATCTTGGTGCAGCATACATGGGATTACAGATCTTGGAACGTGAGAAAGAGGTTTTTAAAGTAAACCCAAATTCACAGCCAGACTTAGACGCCTATACTTATTTAATTGAAAGACAACTGAAGCCAGAAGCAAGAAGGGATATCTCAGGATTACTGAAATCTTTAGAGGTGAAACCCACTTCTATGATTGATATAAGTGATGGATTATCTTCAGAAATAATTCATTTATGTAAGCAATCAAAAACTGGTGTTAATTTATTTGAAGATAAAATTCCGCTAGACCCATCTGTTATAGCAGTTTGTGAGGAATTTAATATAGATAGCACCACAATTGCCCTAAGCGGTGGTGAAGATTATGAATTGCTATTTACAATTGCACAAACCGATTTTGAAAAGATAAAGGCAAATCCTAATTTTTCTATTATTGGTCATATGACCGAAGAAAATGAAGGAATGCATTTAATTACGAGAAGCAATACCAAAATCCCTTTAATAGCTAAAGGCTGGAATGCTATGGAAAATGATGCGGAAGATTAAGATGCGTTAGCGTAGAGCCGTTGTCTTGTTCTGCTTCTTCTTTTGTAAAAATTAGCTAAATAAGTATTGGTCTCTTTAAACTTTGGGGTTAACTGCGCTAGAAATCCGTTAGCGGTATCCGTCATTTCCAATCCACACTTGGCACATTGGTATTCATGAATATGATCGGTAACACTTTTGGAGACTTTTAATTGATGTCCGAAGATGCTGCAAAACACCTCCGAGAATGAGAATGATTTTGGGGTTTGTTGCTTCATTTAAGTTAATTTTCTTGGTTGCAAAATTAAAAGTATTAAAAAAAAGTTAATTAATCGACATAAAGCGTTAATTAATCGATAAAGTGCATAATATTTTTTAATTCATTTTTGTTTTCTATAAAGGATAAGTGCCCACCGGAAAGCGGTAGAAAGTTGCAATTGCTAACATCTGCAACTCTTTCAACATCGTAAAAATTAAGTACAGGATCGTTAATACCTGCAACAATATACTTGGGTCCATTAAAAAGGCTTAAAGTTGAAACTTTACTTGTACGAATTTTCATACCCTTTAAAGCTCCTATAATTCCTTCTTTCGAGAATCCTAAAGCATCTTTCTTTAATTTTTCCAACTCTTTCGGAAATAATTCCCTGTTATTATCACTCAACAAATTAGAGATAGCCATACTTATATATGCATCTTTGCTCTTTCTTACAATCTTTATTGCGCGTTCCCTGCTTTTTCTTCGTTCTTCACTATCTGCTTCTGGAGTAGAATTCAGTAGCACGAGTCCTTTGGTCATTATAGGAAATTTTTGACAGAAAGCCAAACTTACATATCCACCCATAGAATGACCAATCAAAGTAACGTGTTTGATTTGAAGCTGCTGCAAAACTTCATGAACAGCATCTGCCATCAACTCCATACTATGTGTCTCCGCTATATTCCCAGATCTCCCATGTCCAGGAAGGTCTATGGTGATCACCTGCCTTTTTTCTGAAAGCTCATCGATAAAAGGATCCCATATAGAACTGCTCTCCAAAAACCCATGTAGAAGAACTAATGGATTTCCATTGCCTTTAGAACTGTAAAAGAGTGGGGTATTTTTATACATTTGTATCATATCCACAATATATTATTTTAATTTTATTGGCAATAATAAATGAGCTATATCTAATTATAATAAGAAGAGCGAATAAATATAGGCGGCTAATACGTGACCCAAAAGAAACAAATATTATAAATAGATGAAATTTAATAAAGAGGGTTTAATAGTTGGCTTCGCGCTATTTGCATTATTCTTTGGAGCCGGAAATTTAATTTTACCTCCTTTTTTAGGGTTTTTAGCAGGATCTCAATGGTATTTGGTAGCCATAGGATTTGTGATCTCTGCAGTGGGATTGCCATTGTTAGGAATTTTTGCCCATGCCAGATTACAGGGAAGCATGTTTAGTTTTGGTGAAAAGATCTCACCCCTCTTCAGTTTGATTTTCTGTATATTAATCTATATAATTAGCGTTGCTTTGCCCGGACCGAGAACTGCAGCGGTTACTCATGAAATTGCTATTGCTCCATTTTTTGATGTTTCCCCGCTTACTACAAGTATCATTTATTTCTTGCTGGTTTTTGTGTTTGTAATCAAACGATCTACAGTGATCAATAATATTGGAAAATTCCTTACGCCCGCCATTTTATTACTGTTATTGGCCATCATTATCTCGGGTTTCTTTACAGATTATGAACCAATGGGAACTAACTTAACAGAGCTCCCAATCCTTTCAGGCTTCTTTGAAGGGTATCAGACTTTTGATGCAATCGCTTCCCTATTAGTAGGTGGTGTTATAATTATTTCTGTAAAACTAAAGGGATATGATTCTCCGGTAGAGATCCGTCAACTAATAACTACTGCTGCCATTTTATCTGGATTGGGATTATTTTTAGTATATGGTGGTCTTATTTATAATGGTGCAATGGTGAATTCAGAATTCCCACAGGATGTAACCCGTACCGAATTATTATCTGGAATAAGCTTGCTTAATTTAGGCAGCTTTGCTCAAATATGTCTTGCTATTTTGGTTGCGCTGGCTTGTTTTACCACTGCAGTGGGAATTATAACAGGAACAGCCGATTTTATGACAGAACAAATTAAGAGACCTCATGTATATTCTATCACCGTATTTTCTGCCTGTTTTCTAGGAATAATTATTGGCGCACTTTCGGTTAATGCTATCATTGAGATTGCGCTACCAGTACTGTTATTGATCTATCCGCTAACCATTGTTCTTATTTTGCTGAATGTAATGCCTGGTTCCTTTAGAACAAGGTTAATAATGAGCATCACAGTAATTTCAACGGCAATTTTTAGTCTTCCCGATGCGCTGAAATATGTGATTTCTGAAGAACTGTTCTCTAATATCCAGCTATATATTCCTTTGTCTCAATATGGATTAGGATGGGTGATTCCCGCTACTATTGCGTTTTTCGGAAGCTATATTTATGAGCAGAAGTTTAAAACAGTAAATCCGTCAAGCTAAATTCGTATCTATTTAAATAACCTTAAGATCCTGAACCATGTTGAGGATGACCACTTGATTACCATCTGCCATATTGAGCTTGTCGAAATATGCTTGGTTGAAAACTCGGTTTCGACAGGCTCAGCCTTACAAAAGATTAAAAGCAATTAAGCCTGCCGAAAATAAATTCAACAGGCTCAATTTTTTAATAAAATATGAAACTCTAAGAATTCATAAGATCTTCGATCTCTTCAGCTTCAATAGGAATATTGCGCATAAGGTTAAAAGGTTCACCTTTTTCCTGGATAACAAGATCATCTTCTAATCTTATACCAAAACTTTCCGCAGGAATATAGATTCCAGGTTCTACAGTAAACACTTGGTTGGCTTGCATTGGCTCTGTTAATATACCGTAGTCATGGGTATCTAAACCAATATGGTGAGAAGTACCGTGCATGAAATATTTCTTGTATGCTGGCCATTCTGGATCTTCATTTTTCACATCTGCTTTATCCAATAGCCCAAGTCCTAAAAGTTCTGAAGTCATTAGTTTTCCTACTTCCACGTGATAATCTGCCCAAATAGTTCCTGGAACTAACATTTTTTGAGCATCATTCTTTACTCTATTCACGGCGTTATAAACTTCTTTTTGTCGTGCTGTAAATTTTCCTGAAACAGGGATCGTTCTGGACATGTCACTGGAATAATTAGCATATTCTGCTCCTGTATCTAATAAAATAAGGTCTCCAGATTTACATTGCTGATTGTTCTCTATATAATGCAAAACATTTGCATTATTTCCACTTGCTATAATTGGAGTGTATGCAAAACCTTTAGAACGATTGTACAAGAATTCGTGCATCATTTCCGCTTCAATCTGGTATTCCCAAACGCCAGGCTTAACAAAACCTAAAGTTCTGCGGAAAGCTTTTTCGGTAATATCACAAGCTTTTTGCATCAGATCCAATTCTATTTGATCTTTTAACGATCGCAATCTCTGAAGGATCGGGTTGCTTTTTGCCACTTGATGTGCGGGATATTTTTGTTTACACCATTCTATAAATCGGGCTTCTCGGGTTTGAGTTTCTACATTTGCGCGATAATGCTCATTGGTATTAAAATAAATAGTTTCCGATTGTGTCATGATCTCAAAAAACACCTTTTCGAACTCTTTAAGCCAATACACAGTTTTAATTCCGCTTGTTTCAAAGGCTTTTTCTTTAGTAAGTTTTTCACCTTCCCAAACTGCGATATGATCATTGGTCTCTGTTAGAAAAAGGAACTCTCTATGCTTTTTATTGGGAGCATCTGGAAACAACACCAAAATGCTTTTATCTTGATCTACTCCGCTTAAATAAAAGATATCACGAGCTTGTTGAAAGGGCATCGTGCTATCTGCACTTATTGGGTAAATATCGTTGGAATTAAAAACCGCTAAACTATTAGGCTTCATTTTAGACATGAAGTTTTTGCGATTCTTTGTATAAAGGGAACTGTCTATTAGATCGTATTTCATAAAAAAATATTTAAATTTTGCTGAAAAAATGAAAAATCAACTCCCAATCAGCTTTGGAAAATTCAAAATTAGAAAAGATAAGTTCAAATCCTGTTAAACTAAGCGTAAAAGTCTTGGGTTTTCTTTAACAATTGGGTTATTCGTATAGCCCCAATCTATTTTTAAGTGCTAGATTTTCTTCTTTTAAATCGCTAAGCCTTTCTAATAAATGTTTAATAGCTTCTATACCTTCCAAATTGATCTTCAGGTCATAATGCAAACGCAGCATTTTTTCGAATTCTGCCATTTTATCACAGGATACATATTCTCTCTTTTCCACTGTGATCACTTCCAAAAGTCCGCTATTGTTTAAAGACCTTATAAAAGTGTGCTCTACGCTATAGCGTTCACAAAGTTCATCGGTAGCAATTAATTTCTCTAAGTTCATGCGCGTAATTTTTGTAGTTCCGTATAAAGTTCCTTTTCTTTTGAAGTTAGGTTGGTGGGAACCTTAATGTTATAAGTGATATATAAATCGCCCAATTCTCCTTCTTTCTTATATTTAGGATAGCCTTTTCCTTTTAATTTTACCTGAGTACCATTTTGTGTTTCCGGTTTAATGTTGAGTTTAACCTTACCATTAAAAGTAGCTACTGTGATCTCTCCTCCAAGTAGCGCGGTATAAAAATCAAGATCTACATTACTGTAAAGATTCTCTTTTTCTCTTTTGAATTTGGTGTTGTTTAAAATTTTAAAGGTGATATACAGATCTCCTTTTGGACCTCCTTGTGCTCCTGGTCCGCCGTATCCGGATATCTTTATGGTTTGGCCATTTTCTACTCCTGCAGGAATGGTGATCCTTATGCTTTTACCATTTACTGTAATAGTTTGTTTATGACTAGAATAAACATCAGATAGATTTAATTGAAGTTCGGCATTAAAATCCTGCCCTTTATATTGTGGAGATCTTCCAGTGCCTCGAGATCTGGCGCCTCCTCCAAACATCTGTTCAAAAAAATCGGAGAAGTTATCATTGTCAAAATTACCAGAATAAGCCTGACCCTGACCGCCACTAAAACCTCCAAATCCACCTCTATCATGGCTTCGTTGTTGTTTTTGCTGCTCAAAATGATCGGCATGCTGCCAATCTTTGCCATACTCATCGTATTTCTTGCGCTTTTCTGGATCGCTTAAAACTTCGTTGGCTTCATTTAATTGTTGAAAGCGTTTTTTAGCACTCTCGTCTTCCGGATTAAGATCGGGATGATATTTACGAGCGAGTTTTCTATATGCTTTTTTAACATCTGCTTTAGTGGCAGATTTGTCTAGTTCTAAGGTTTTATAATAGTCTATAAATTCCATTGAAATTGTAATAAGTGTAGGATTGGATTATGAGATACTGAAATTACTAAAAATGAAGATTACAACTAGTTAAGTTTATCTAAAAAGCCTAAATAGATTAGAATTTGAAAAGAGCAGACTTTCTGAATAATGCTTTTCCAGGCTGTGATATTCAATAAAGCTGAAGGCTTGGTGTGCAGAAGCTTCAACAATTACTAAAGTACTTGTATTAGTTCTAAATTGGCATTGAAATACTCTTTAAAGTTTGTGTGTAACTATTTTCAGATGTATTTTTGCTGTTAAAATTTTATAAAATAATCAAACCAATGGGTGGATTACTTAAATCTTCAGTAGCAAAAAAGTTTGCTATGGCCTTATCGGGACTTTTCTTAGTCCTATTTTTAGCTCAACATTTTACTATCAATTTAACTTCGGTTATAAATCCGGATACTTTTAATGAGATCTCCCACTTTATGGGAACCAATTTCTTAGTACAAGCAATTTTACAGCCCATCCTTATTTTTGGGGTAGTATTTCATTTTATTATGGGCTTTGTGTTAGAAATTCAGAATAGAAATGCCAGAGTTAAGAGTTATGTAAGATATAACGGAAGCGCAAATTCCAGCTGGATGTCTAGAAATATGATCTATTCTGGAGCTGTAGTGCTGGCATTTTTAGGACTTCACTTTTACGATTTTTGGGTTCCAGAATTGGTGCATAAATACGTAGAATCTCATCCGGCAGATGCCACAAGATATTATGGTGAGTTAGTAGCAAAATTTGAGAGCCCTGTGAGAACTGGTCTTTATGTAATTTCATTCGTATTTTTAATGCTACACTTACTTCACGGATTTTCATCTTCATTCCAATCAATGGGTGTGAATAATAAATATTCTGAAGGGATTAGAAAATTCACTGTTGGATACGCTATCATTATTCCATTAGGTTTCATTTTTATAGCGGTGTTTCATTATTTTAATAACCTTTAAAAGGTAAGAATTATGTCAGTTTTAGATTCAAAGGTACCCAAAGGACCACTAGAAGATAAGTGGAGCAATTATAAGAATAATATTAACCTAGTTAACCCGGCCAATAAGCGTAATATTGATATTATTGTTATTGGTACAGGTTTAGCCGGAGGTAGCGCTGCTGCTACTTTGGCGGAGCTAGGCTATAACGTGAAAACATTTTGCTACCAAGATTCTCCAAGAAGAGCGCACTCTATTGCTGCTCAAGGAGGAATAAATGCTGCAAAAAATTACCAAGGAGATGGAGATTCTAACTTTAGGTTGTTCTATGATACTATTAAAGGAGGAGATTATCGCTCACGGGAGGGTAACGTTTACCGTTTAGCAGAAGTTTCTGGAAATATTATAGATCAATGTGTTGCTCAAGGAGTTCCCTTTGCAAGGGAATATGGTGGGATGTTAGATAATCGTTCATTTGGAGGGGTATTGGTTTCGCGTACTTTTTATGCAAAAGGACAAACAGGACAACAATTATTACTAGGGGCATATTCAGCAATGAATCGCCAGATAAACCGTGGTAAGATACAGGCTTTTAACCGTCATGAAATGATGGATGTAGTTCTTGTAGATGGTAAAGCAAGAGGAATTATAGCCAGAGATATGATAACGGGAGCAATAGAACGCCACTCTGCTCATGCTGTTGTTTTAGCTTCAGGAGGATATGGAAACGTATTTTATCTTTCTACCAATGCAATGGGGAGCAACGTAATGGCAGCATGGCGAGCACACCGTAGAGGAGCATATTTTGCAAATCCATGTTACACACAAATTCATCCTACCTGTATTCCTGTTTCGGGAGATCATCAATCTAAATTGACTTTAATGTCTGAATCTCTTAGAAATGATGGTAGAATTTGGGTTCCTAAGAAATTAGAGGATGCAGAAGCGATTCGTTCAGGTAAGAAAAAGCCTACAGATCTTTCTGAAGACGAAAGAGATTACTACTTAGAAAGAAGATATCCTGCTTTCGGAAACTTAGTGCCACGTGATGTAGCGTCCAGAGCTGCAAAAGAACGTTGTGATGCTGGTTTTGGAGTAAATAAAACAGGAGAAGCTGTTTACTTGGATTTCGCCAGTGCAATAGAGCGTTATGGAAAGGAGAAAGCTTTTACTTCTGGACAAAAGGATGCGACTAAAGAAGAAATAATTAAATTAGGTAAAGAGGTTGTTGAGTCTAAATACGGGAACTTATTTCAGATGTACGAGAAGATCGTAGATCAGAACCCATATAAAACTCCAATGATGATCTATCCTGCCGTGCATTATACAATGGGTGGACTTTGGGTAGATTATAATCTTCAAACAACCATTCCGGGATGTTATGCTACGGGAGAAGCAAACTTCTCTGATCATGGTGCAAACAGACTTGGTGCTTCTGCCTTAATGCAAGGTTTAGCAGATGGTTATTTTGTATTGCCTTATACCATTGGAGACTATCTTGCTCAAGATATTAGAACTGGAAAGATACCAACAGATACTTCAGAATTTGATTCAGCTGAAAAAGAAGTTTCCGAAAGAATCAATAAATTAATGAATGCCGGTGGACAACATTCTGTAGATTTTTATCATAAGAAATTAGGTAAGATCATGTGGAATAAATGTGGAATGTCTAGAAATGCTGTAGAGCTTAAAGAGGCTATTAATGAAATAGCTGAATTAAGGGAGGATTTCTGGAAGAATGTAAAGGTTCCTGGAACTTCAAATACTAAGAATGCTGAATTAGAAAAGGCAGGAAGAGTTGCAGATTTCCTTGAATTGGGAGAGCTTTTCGCAAAAGATGCATTACATAGAGAGGAATCTTGTGGAGGGCATTTTAGAGAGGAGTACCAGACTCCAGATGGGGAAGCGCTTAGAGACGACGAAAACTTTAAGTACGCAGCAGCTTGGGAGTACACAGGAAAACCAAGTGATGCAATTCTTCACAAGGAAGAATTGATTTTCGAAAACATTGAGTTGAAAACCAGAAGTTACAAATAGTACAGAGATTGTAGTATTGAGAAGTTAGAACTCAATACCCAATACTCAATACTCAATACTTTATAAGATTATGAAGCTTACATTAAAAATATGGCGTCAAGAAGATGCTACTGCTAAAGGTAAAATGGTAGATTATAAGATTGACGGAATAGACGGAGACATGTCTTTTCTTGAAATGTTAGATGTACTTAATGAAGAGTTGGTAAATAAAGGTGAACAACCAGTTGAGTTTGACCACGATTGTCGTGAGGGAATCTGTGGTTCATGTTCATTGCAGATCAACGGAGAGCCACATGGTCCAGATAAGTTAATTACTACGTGTCAATTACACATGCGAACCTTTAAAGATGGAGACACTATTGTTATAGAGCCTTTTAGAGCAAAAGCATTTCCAGTAATAAAGGATCTAATAATAGACCGTACCGCCTTCGATAGAATCCAGCAGGCGTATGGATATATTTCTGTAAATACTTCAGGTAACACTATAGATGCAAATACAATTCCAATAGAAAAGGAAAATGCAGACGATTCTTTTAATGCTGCAACTTGCATTGGATGTGGAGCTTGTGTAGCGGCATGTAAAAATGCAAGTGCTATGCTATTCACTTCAGCTAAAGTGAGTCAGTTCGCATTGCTTCCTCAAGGAGAGGTTGAGGCAGATAGACGTGTGTTGGCGATGGTGGAGCAAATGGATAAGGAAGGTTTTGGAAATTGTTCTAATACTGGTGCTTGCGAGATCGAATGTCCTAAAGGAATCTCTTTAGAGAACATCGCTAGAATGAATAGAGAATATTTAAAAGCTAGTGTAAAGTAGTTTTGAGAAACAGATAGATAAAAAAATCCCGAAGTTATTGCTTCGGGATTTTTTATTTAATTTAATTTACGTTGCGAGCGTTTCATGCGTTCATTTATAAAACTTCTCACAAATTCTGTAGTAATGCCAAAAGCAATATGAGCAAATAATTCATTTGCCTGCATTTTAATAGGAATATCTGTAGGTTTAGATTCTAGACCAACAAGAGGTAAAGAAGTCTCATGAGTAGATATCCATGTAGTTGCGCCAAAGATGATCCCATCTGCAATATTCATTTCATCTTTATCCTTCTTACCATAACCATAAGCTGCGGCTATACTCGCTCCAAAAGGAAAGTTCACAAGTTGCTCCGCTAAAGCCTCGTTTTCTGTACTTATAGGTGTTCCTGTGATCTTGGTGGAAAGTTCGTCCACGATCTTTAATTGTGCAGATTTCTGTTCAATCTTTCTCACCGGTAAATATTGTTCTATTAAAGTTTTAACTGCAGTTCCCGCTAAACCTCCAACAAATCCAGAAATTAGACCTCTGGAAGTAGTAGACATATAAGTATCTTTTCGCAAAAAAGTATCAAGGTTCATAATGTTTCAATTTGGAGATAAATCTATTTATATTCTCATTTCCTTCCAATCTTTTAACATGCATTTAGCAGCGGGAATTTTATTTTTTATAATTTTACAGGACATGAAAAATTTAAACATAGCCCTTATTCAGGCCGATTTGGCTTGGGAGAACATTAAAGAAAACCTTCAGAAATTTGAAGAGAAGATATTAGAAATAAATGCTGATGTAGATCTTTTTATTCTACCGGAAATGTTTAGCACCGGCTTTTCAATGAATGCTGACGCTTTAGCTGAATCTCCCAGTGGTCCTACTTTAAATTGGATGAAGCGCATAGCAAATGAAAAAAATGCAGCCATCACTGGAAGCATCATAATTAAGGATAATGGGCAGTTTTTCAACAGGCTTTATTTTGTATTTCCAGACACTTCCTTTAAGCAATATGATAAACGCCACACATTCACGTTAGCTAAAGAGGATGAAACCTATACTGCCGGGACAGAGCGTTTAATTGTAGAATATAAAGGGTGGAAAATTTGTCCACTGGTGTGTTATGATCTTCGATTTCCTGTTTGGGCCAGAAACACAGTAGATTATGATCTACTTATCTATGTAGCCAACTGGCCAAAAACACGAATTCATGCTTGGGATGTCCTTTTACAAGCAAGAGCTATTGAGAACATGGCTTATTGTGCAGGGGTGAACCGAACAGGTCTTGACGGTAATAAATATGAGTACATTGGCCATACCGCTGTATATGATGTTTTGGGAGCTCCAATGTTTGAAAAGGATGAAGGAGAATTCACCAAAATTGTAACTCTGGATAAGGATAATCTACATTATACTAGAAAGAATCTTAAATTTCTTCAGGATAGGGACCAGTTTACTTTAAAATAAAGGTTTGATTTATATCCCAATTGGACCTAACTTCTAACAGATCTGGAAAATATATAATAGATTCTGGAGCTTCCTTTTCCATATAATTTCCTGTATCCCATTTCCCATTGCCATTAGTATCATAAATAACTCTTATAAAATACTCTCCAGGAGGGATAAGTAGAAAAGCAATATTGGTATTTTCTTGAGAAAGCTTTTCCGCCTTAATAACACCATCTGCATCAGTCAACTGAACGATAATTGGAAAGCTTCTAACGTTCTGTAAATTTAAACGCACATTACCGTAATCTGAAAGCGATTTTGTTTTTAGCGTTTTATTGATGCTATCGTTGGTGGCTTCAAAAAAATCGGTGATGGCTCCTGGAAGTAATTGAATTCTATAAGTATCATTTTCAACTTTTTCAAATTGAAAGTTTACCAGATTCTTCATTTTATTTAACTCAGTACTAAAAACCACCTCTGTAGAATCCTTGTTCATTATTTTTATTAGAGATTCATCTACACTAACAATTGGCGTATTAGATTTTACTACCAAGGTCTTATCGAAATCTAATGTAGAGGAAGGTTCAGTAGAAATCGTCAAAGAATCTGCCTTCATATCAGAAATTCGGCTAACTAAAGTAGTAATTCCTGCATTTGAGACCAGTTCTACCTTTAGGCTATCTAACTGCGATATTGGTTTATACCAAAGATGCAAGCTATCCTTATCTGCAACCTTGGTTAACCTATATTCCAGATCTGGTGTGGGAGAAATCGATCTAATTTTAATGCTATCCAGATCTGTTGTTCCTCTATATCCAATTAAAAGCTTTTGTTTTGCAACTTGTTTTGGTCTTTCTGGCTTAAAATCTAGGATTTCCTTGAACAAGGTCAAGTTAAATGTAGAATCTGTTGGTACAGTAATGGTCTGGTTTAAAAACGCGATCTTCTCTTTTCCGGGATTGTATTTATAGTCGTTATTCAGGTCTCTTACGGCTACCAGATGATAAGTCCCTTCTTTGATGTTGGTTAGCTCAAAGGTTTTTAAACTGTCCAAAGTATTAGTGATATATCGGGGAGGAGTATTATAAATTAAAGAGTCTGTATAGGTTTCATTCGCATCATAGAGCATCACCGAAATATAGGGATCTGCCTCCTTCAATAAAGCATCTGAAACAGTTCCTTTCACAGATAATGAATCTATATAATCTCCGGTAGAAAAAACATACTTAAAATATGGCAGCGGATTTCCTTCATTATTATCTACAACACTATTTCCAAAATTAATGGCATAGGTAGTATTTTCTCTAAGAGTATCTTTTATTTTAATTCTAATGTATTTATTTGGGGAGCCAAGAGGCGTGATCTCCGGCTTATTTGCCATTGGAGGCGAAATTATGATCTGTTTCTGGGCCTCCTCCAGTTTAATATATTCATCAAAATAGATGCGGATCTCCTTATCATTAAATTGCGTAGAATAATTTTCTGGTGTTGCCCGTAAAAATTTTGGAGGTTCCTTATCCAATTCCCCACCTTCTGGATTTCCTTTTTTTGCACACTGGATGCATGTGAGGGAAAGAAGTACCAATAATAATCCTGAAAAATAGTTTTTCATTTAAACCAAAATTTTAAACAAAGAAACAATTATTTTTTGTTTTAGTCATCCCGTAAATGCCATTGTGGCTATGCTTATTCTTACATTTTCTGCTTCCAACAGAACATCTGCACAAGCTTCTAATGTTGCGCCTGTGGTTATAAGATCATCAATTAGCAAAAGGTGTTTATTTTTAATCTTTTCTGAATTTACTAGAACAAAACTTTCTTCAATATTTCCCCATCTTGCTAATCTACTTTTAAGTGTTTGAGTATTAGAATAGGAGGTTTTTTGAAGCACATCGTCTATATAAGGAACATTAAGTGCAAGAGCGATCTTTCGGCCAAATGCTTCTACCTGATTAAAGCCTCTCTTCCTTAATTTCTTTTTATGCAAAGGAACAGGAATAACCATATCTACATTTTGGTAGGTTGCTGTTTTAGCCAGTTCTTCTCCAAGCCAGTTTCCTAAATAAATTCCAATTTCCTGATGACCTCTATATTTTAAGTTGTGAATTAATTTTTGAACGCCGCTCTTCTTCTTAAAAATAAGCAGCGAGGTGGCATTAATTATAGGAATTCGGCCATAAAATACTTTTTCAACGGGATTGTCGTTATTTAGATGAAAATTGGTAATTGGAAGCTCATTTACACAAGATGTGCAGAGAATATTTTGATTTATATACAATTCTGAGCCACAAATCTGGCAGATGGATGGATAAAATAAATTAATTAAATCTTGAAACATTAGTTAATGTATTGTAATTTCGCTAATTAAACCAATAAATTACAAATTAAATCACAATTATGATGACCGAAACAAAAAGCAATACCGCCCTGAAAATTCTAACTGGTATTTTGGCAGTGGCCTTAGTAGCCTTAGGAATTTATACGGTTAAATTTTACAATGAGGAAAAAGAGAATAAAGCAATATTGCAAAAAGAAAAGTCTGTTATTGAAAATGAGTTGAATGACTTGATCGTAAAGTATGATGAAGCCATAGCAACCAATGAAGTATTAGACCAAGATATGGTAAACGCTAGAGAGCGTATCTCTAGATTATTAGATTCAGTTAAGGATTCTGAAGCTAATCTTGTTTTGATCTCTAGATACAGAAGAGAAATTGGAGCATTGAAAAGTGAAAAAGACAGATTATTTAGAGTGGTAGACAGTTTAAGCAACCGTACACGTATGATGGCAATGACAATAGACAGTACAAATACGGTATTGGCTGAAAGGGTTAAATTGTCAGATTCCTTACAAGTAAACAATCAAAGCTTATCCACTAAAGTAGACAAGGCTTCTCAATTAAAGATAACTTCTCTTAAGGGAGAAGGAGTTATTGTTAGAAATAGCGGTAAACTTATTGAAAATGATAAAACTCGAAGAATAGACCAAATAAGAACATGTTTCACAATAAGTTCTAATGATCTTGCTAAAGCGGGTGAAAAAACGATGTATGTTCAGGTTTACAATCCAGAGAATGAATTAGTGGGAGACCAAATTGCGGTTAAACATGATGGTGGAGTAATGATGTACAGTGCAACTTCTACTGTGTTCTATGAGAATGAGGAATTGGATGTTTGTATCCTTTCTAAAACCCAAGGAGATAAATTATTAGATGGTTCTTATAAAGTATATGTTTATGAAGGAGCTCAACTAATTGGAACTTCTTCTTTCAAATTAAATTAATAAATTAATAAAATTTACAAACCGCCTTGAACTTAATCAAGGCGGTTTTTTTATTTTTGCGCTATGGCAAAACAAGAAGATTTATTCAAGAATGTTATTTCCCATGCTAAAGAGTATGGTTATATTTTCGCATCCAGTGAAATATATGATGGGTTAAGTGCTGTTTACGATTATGGACAGAATGGAGCTGAACTTAAAAAGAACCTTAAAGAATATTGGTGGAAGAGCATGGTACAATTGCACCAGAATATTGTGGGGATAGATGCCTCTATCTTGATGCATCCTAAAACTTGGAAAGCATCTGGACACGTAGATGCCTTTAACGATCCATTGATAGATAATAAAGATTCCAAAAAAAGATATCGTGCAGATGTTTTGGTGGAAGATTATGCCGAAAAAATAAACATCAAAGCACAAAAGGAGATTGAAAAAGCTAAAAAACGTTTCGGAGATGCTTTTAATGAAGAGGAATTTGTTTCAACCAACCCAAGGGTTGTAGGATATTTAGCAGATAGAAAACGAATTTTAGAGCGCTTAGCAAAATCTTTAACTAATGAAGATCTTGAAGATGTAAAAGCCTTGATCGAAGAATTGGAAATCGCAGATCCGGATACTGGATCTCGTAATTGGACCGAAGTTCGCCAATTCAATTTGATGTTCGGAACCAAAATGGGGGCTTCTGCAGATTCATCTACAGACCTTTATTTAAGACCAGAAACAGCGCAAGGAATTTTCGTGAATTTCTCCAACGTTCAAAAAACAGGAAGAATGAAGATCCCTTTTGGGATTGCACAAATAGGAAAAGCCTTTAGAAATGAAATTGTTGCAAGACAATTCATCTTTAGAATGCGTGAATTTGAACAAATGGAAATGCAATTCTTTGTTCGGCCGGGAGATGAAATGAGGTGGTATGAGCATTGGAAAGAGCAACGTATTAAATGGCATTATTCTCTTAATTTAGGACAAGAGAGCTACCGGTTTCATGATCATGAGAAATTAGCGCATTATGCAAACGCCGCTACCGATATCGAATTTAATTTTCCATTCGGTTTTAAAGAACTGGAAGGAATACATTCCCGGACAGATTTCGATCTAAAAGCACATGAAGAGCATTCGGGTAAAAAACTTAGGTTTTTTGATCCCGAATTAAATGAGAACTATGTGCCTTATGTGATAGAAACTTCTATTGGATTAGATAGAATGTTTCTAGCAGTCCTTTCTTCATCGTTAAAAGAAGAAACCTTAGAGGACGGCTCGTCTAGAACTGTTTTAAAATTACCAGCTATTTTGGCACCGACCAAAGCAGCTATCCTGCCATTGGTTAAAAAGGATGGTTTGCCAGAATTGGCGCAAAAAATTATAGACGATCTTAAATGGGACTTTAAAGTTCAATACGACGAGAAGGATGCAATTGGAAGACGATATAGAAGGCAAGATGCTGCTGGAACTCCATTATGTATTACCATAGATCACGATTCTCTTACAGATAATGCTGTAACTATTAGATATAGAGATACCATGGAACAAAAAAGAGTTCCAATTTCTGAACTTCAAACACTTATTAAAGCGGAAGTAGATTTTAAACATTGGATGAAAGATTAATTTTTCAATTTTAGATAAGCATGATAAAGAGGCAATTAAAGATATTAATTGCCTCTTTTATTTATATTATTTTATAATTGACTATTTTTAAGTTTTTAAATATAAGTTGCTTTTCTCGAACTATAATATGATTAAAAACTTACCATTCTTCGCGCTGTTCTTGCTTATGTTCTCATTACAGGCTACAGCACAAAAAAGAGAGATTTCTGGTCCCGTATATGTGGATTCGGCTAAAGCTGTGTCGGTTGCACCATTTTCAACAAGGAAAATGAAAGCCCCTTCTACAGAATATAAATTGGTAAATCCAAGAAATAGAGGCATTAATAAAGTAGTTCCAGGTAAAGGACTACCAAAATCTCAAGACCCAGCAATTCAGACTAAAATGGGAGAATTACCTTCAAAAGCACCCTTATTTACTTTTGATGCTGCAGTTTCTCAATCTACACCTACAGACCCAACAGGAGCTGCCGGTTTAAATCATTACGTAAATGGTTGGAACTCGGCATTTTCAATTTTCGATAAAAACGGAAATCAAGTGGTGCCTCCAGCTTCACTTTCTAGTATTGGAGGTGAATTTACAAATGAGAATCTTGGGGATCCTATTGTTCTTTATGATGAATTTGCAAATAGGTTTTTGATCACTCAGTTTAGTGATACTCCTGAAAGTTTTTTAGTTGCTATTTCTAAAACTTCAGATCCTGTAAATGGAGGTTGGACAACTTATAGATTCCCTACAAATGGTGCTTTACCAGATTATCCAAAGATCTCTGTATGGAGCGATGGATATTATGTAACCACAAATAAAAACTCAAATTCTGCAGATACTAGTCAAGTGGTATATGTTTTCGAAAGAGATAAAATGCTTCAAGGCCAAAGCGCTAAGGTGATTTCTTTTCCTTTACCTGGTATTAGAACTAACGGCTTTTACAGTCCCGCAGGTTTTCATGCAATGGGTGGCGAATTGCCTCCTATTGGAAATTCCCCAATTATTTATATGCAGGATGATGCTTGGGCAGGAGTTTCAGAAGATCATTTAAAAATTTGGAATATCAATGTAGATTGGAACACACCTGCCAATTCTACTATTGCCGAAACCCAGGAATTAGGAACAGCAGCGGGTGTTTCTCCTTTTATTGCAACTTTCGATGGTGGTGCGTTCTCAAATTTGGCACAACCAAATAATGCACCAGATCTTGATGTTTTGCAGGCAACGATGATGTATATGACCCAATACAGAAGATTCCCTACTTATAACTCTGCTGTTATGAATTTTGTGGTAGATGTAGATGCCACAGCTGCAGAACATGCAGGAATAAGATGGTATGAATTAAGACAACCAAGAACTGGTGGGGATTGGAGCGTTTATCAAGAAGGTACTTATGCTCCAGATAAAAGTGATAGATATTCTGGAAGTATTGGTATGGATGCTAAAGGAAATATCGGTCTTGGGTTTACTGTTTTGGACGATAGTCCGGAATCGCCAATCTTTCCAACTATTAGATATACAGGGAGATTTAGCAACGATGCTAAAGGTATTATGACGGTTAAAGAAGAAGACATTGCGGTTGGATTAAGTCCAGATCCTTCTTCTAGATATGGGGATTATGCACATTTAACGATAGATCCGGCAGATGGTTTAACCTTTTGGCACAATGGAGAATATTTTGATAATCCGCAGCGAAAAAATGGAGTAGGAGTTTTTAAATTAGCGCCTAATTTTAATAATGATGTTGGAATTATTGCCTTGGTAGAACCAATAAATTCAACTTTAAATTCTTCTGAAACAATTACAGTTACCATAAGAAATTTTGGAGTGAATTCTCAAACTAATATTCCGGTAAGTTATTCTATAGATGGAGGAAATGTTATAACAGAAGTGTTCACTGGAACTATTGCAGGAACCAGCTCGGTGAATTTTACTTTTTCAACACAAGCTAATTTAGGAGTGATAGGTCAAAACTATGCTTTTACATCATCTACTAATTTAGCTAATGATGAAAACAGGCCAAACGATACTTTTTCTACAACCATTAAAAACCTATTTCCTAAGGATGTTGGAGTTACTTCTATAGATTCTCCATCAACAGGTTTAACATTGTCTTCCACAGAAAATGTGACAATTACTATCGAGAATTTTGGTGGGGAACCACAATCTAATATTCCGGTGGCCTATAGAATAGAGAACAACAGAAAGGTGAACGAGGTTTTTTCTGGAACTATTCCGGTTGGACAAAATGCGGTTTATACTTTTAGCGAAAAAGCAAACCTCTCCACCTCTGGGCGATTTTTAATCTATGCAGAAACTAATTTAGAAGGAGATGGAGATACCACGAACGATTCTAAAACTAAATCTGTAGCTAATTTAAATTGTATTCCGGAAGGATCTGACTGTTCTAGTTTTGGCGACGGAATTTCTTACTTTGAATTAGAAGATATTTTGAATGAACGCATCCCTTGTACTAATGGATATGCCGATTATATTGGTTTTTCTACGGACCTGGACCGATCTCAAGGAACTTTTACCGTAACTGTAAAAACACTTTTTGATAATCCTCAAGATGAGAAATTCTCTATGTGGATAGATCTAAATGATAACGGTGCTTTCGATGATTCTGAGATTTTGATATCTGCACAGAATATTCCTGCAGCTAATACTGCCTTTTCTTATGACTTTGATCTACCAAAAGATGCGCCATTAGGCCAGCATTTATTAAGGATTCGTGCCGGAGATACAAGTTTTGGTGGCGATTTAAATAATCCTTGTAGTGTGATGGATTTTGGTTCCACCCATGATTATACGGTAAAAATTGTAGATTCTACATTAGATCTTGACGACTTTTTATTGAATGAAGCCGATCTAGAAATTGCTGAACAAGGAAATGGTATTTATAGAGTGTTCCTAGAAACTCAATTTGATCAGACATTAAGGATTACAATTCATAATTTACTAGGTCAAAAAATGATCGAGAATAAGGTGGAAAGCAATGGGCAAGGATATCTTTACGAATTTGATATGTCTTACGCTGCAACCGGAGTTTATTTGTTAAGAATAGGAACCAGGGATGTAGGAATCGTTAAACGCTTTATAGTTAAATAGTCTAATTTCAGAATCACTTAGATTCCTTCAAATTTTTTGAATTCTTTTTCTATTCCTTATTTTTGAGGAAAATTGAATATTCTTACTCATGAAAATTATCTCATACAATGTTAATGGTATTAGAGCTGCTGTTAAAAAAGGTTTTATAGAATGGTTAGCTGCTGCTAATCCAGATGTTATTTGTCTTCAGGAAATAAAAGCTTCCCCAGATCAATTGGATCTTAGCTTATTCGAAAATATTGGCTATAAATACAACTATTGGTATCCAGCCCAGAAGAAGGGATATAGCGGAGTTGCTATTTTAAGTAAACATGAACCTTTAAATGTTCAATATGGTACTGGAATAGATTATATGGATTTTGAAGGTAGAAATATTCGTGCAGATTTTGATGGATTCTCCGTGATGAGCTTGTATTTGCCATCAGGAACCAATATAAACCGGCTGGAACATAAACTTCAGTATATGGCAGATTTCCAAAGTTATGTATCCAGTCTTCGAAATACAATTCCAAATTTAATTATTTGTGGAGATTATAATATTTGCCACGCAGCTATAGATATTCACGATCCGGTAAGGTTAAAAAATACTTCGGGGTTTTTGCCAGTAGAACGCGAGTGGATAGATGGTTTTATGAGAACGGGCTTTATAGATACTTTTAGACATTTTAATAAAGAAAAAACAGACCAATATTCCTGGTGGAGTTATAGAGCAAATGCTCGCAGCAATAACAAGGGTTGGCGTATAGATTATAACTTAGTTTCCAAGCCCTTAGAGCAAAAGTTGAAACGTGCTGTAATCCTTCAAGATGCGATGCATAGTGATCACTGTCCGGTTTTGCTGGAATTAGAATCTGTTTACTCGAATAAAAATTAATAGTTAATAATTATATATTATTTTTTTTCAGAAGGCTTAATTCTGGAAAGCACTAAATCTTTAATATGAAATATACATTCCTTCCAAATTCCGATATAAAAGTGAGTAAGATCTGTTTAGGGTCGATGACCTGGGGCCAACAGAATACCGAAAAGGAGGGTCATGAACAAATTGAGTATGCTCTTGAGCAGGGAATTAATTTTATAGATACAGCAGAAATGTACTCGGTCCCGGCAAATAAGGATACGCAAGGAAGTACAGAAAAGATCATAGGAAGTTGGTTTAAAAAATCTGGAAAACGAAATAAAATTGTGCTTGCTTCTAAGATCGCTGGTCCAGGGAAAGCTATGGCACATATAAGGCCTAATTTAGGCTTCTCTAAGGACGCTTTAAATGATGCGCTTGGGAAAAGTTTAAAAAGGCTTCAGACGGACTACATAGATCTTTACCAATTACACTGGCCAGAAAGAAATTCCAATTTCTTTGGAAAACGTGGTTATGAAAGAGATGATAGTGAAGAATGGGAAGATAATTTTAAAGAGATCCTTTTTAATTTAAACCAATTTATAAAGGACGGGAAGATTAGAATGATCGGGCTTTCTAATGAATCGCCTTATGGAGTGATGCGTTGCCTCGAGGAAGCCAGAAATGGAGCTCCAAGAATTAGCACCGTTCAAAATCCATACAGTTTGCTTAACAGGAAGGATGAAATTGGATTAACTGAAATTTATCATCGTGAAAATGTTGGGTTGTTTCCGTATTCGCCTTTGGGGATGGGATCTCTCAGCGGAAAATATTTGAAAGATAAGAATGCTCCAGGTAGATTAACCTTATTTCCTCAATACAGTAGATATGGAAATCCGCAAGCTGTAAAAGCTATTGAAAAATATGTTGCTGTTGCTGAAAAACATAATTTGAATCCTTCACAAATGGCACTTTCCTTTGTTAATACTCGACCGTTTGTAACTAGCACCATTATTGGCGCTACTACTATAGAACAACTTCAGGAAAATATTGGGAGCATAAATGTGAATTTATCTGAAGCAGTTTTAATTGATATTAATGAAATTCATGAAGCAATTCCTAATCCCGCACCTTAATTAAATGGTGTTGCGAGAGAAGAATGAAGAAAAGATGAAATCTTGGAATTGGATGCTTTAACATGAAACCATTCTTCAGTTTTTCCTAAAATATGGATCGTGTCTCCGGCAGAAAGTTTTTGAATAATTTGAGAATTTTTTACTGAATTAGAGTTACGTAAATTCGCGTTGTTTTTAACAATTGCGAGCTGATTTTTAGGAAAAAAGGGACTTTTTTCAGAGAACTTGAAATCATTCTTTTTAATAAAATGGTAAGGATTTATTGCTCCGCTATATCCGCTATAAATTCCAAAATGTAAATGTGGAACAGTGGTTCTCGCATTTCCCGAATTTCCCACGAAACCCAGTGTGTCTCCGGCATCAACCTGAAATTTTTTAAAAGCAGCGATACTGTCTAAATGTGCGTAGTACAAAGAGTATCCTCTTTTAGTATCGCGCAACCATACCTGTTTTCCACCCAAACCTTTTTCTCCGCTAAAAGTAATTCTGCCATCTACTGTTGCAATTATAGGCGTTCCGCGTTTTGCGAAAATATCTACTCCTTCGTGCGATCTCTTTCCGCCATCTCGCTGGGCTCCCCAAAAACTTTGCGCATCACTATTTTTTCCTCCTGCCACCGGAAAAAGATACAAGGGAGACCTTTTTATTTCTATAGCAAAAAACGAACTGGCTTCAATTTCAGGCTGAACTACAACTCTATAAATATTGTCTTCTTCAATTTCATATTGTAGTGTTTGTTTCCCAAATTTGGAACTTTTAATATTTTTATACGTCGAATTTTCAATCGTATAAACATCAATAAAAGTGAGAGATGATGTAGAATCCTGCTGAATTTTTACTGAAAGCAAATCCCCCTGATGAAGTTTGATTGAATAAGAATAGACTGAAAAACTTTTAGGGAAAAATTTACCAGATTCGCGGTAGGGCAAATCAATAAATGCGCTATCATTTTCTAGCGACTTTTCTTTTTCTGTCTCCCAAATTGCAAACAACTCATCATTAATTTTTAAATCTCTTTTATAAACTTCTTGGGCAGTTGGATTAGTAAGTATATCACTGGCTTTTTTAATTTTAGAGCAGCCTGCTACAATTAAAATAAGTAAGAATAAGCATAAAATTCTACCGTGCATTCTTCAAATTTTTAAATCGTGAAACTCAGTAATTATGCCAAATTAGCCAAATAAAAAGTTTACAACATCTTCAATCCTGGCTACCTTCTGAATTTTTATTCCGTAATTATTCTTTGGTAGTTTGGTTTGCTTGGAGATCATGATGGTTGCAAATCCGAGTTTTTCTGCTTCTAAAATTCGTTGTTCTGCTCTTGTAACAGGTCTTATTTCACCGGCTAATCCAATTTCTGCAGCGAAGCAAATATCTTTATCTATCGCAATATCTTTGTTAGAAGAAAGTATAGCGGCGATCACTGCGAGATCTATCGCTGGATCGTCCACAGAGATCCCACCTGTAACATTTAAAAACACATCTTTGGCACCTAGTCTAAAGCCAGCTCTTTTTTCCAGTACAGCTAAAAGCATATTCAATCTTTTTGCATTATATCCAGTTGTAGATCTCTGAGGTGTTCCATAAACCGCAGAACTAACGAGTGCTTGTATCTCGATCATCAACGGTCTCATGCCTTCTAAAGTGGCAGAAATCGCGGTTCCACTAAGTCCTTCATCATTCTTGGAGATCAATATTTCTGAAGGGTTAGAAACTTCTCTTAATCCGCTTCCTAACATTTCATAGATCCCTAATTCATGAGTAGAACCAAATCTGTTCTTATTTGCTCTTAAAATTCTATATACATGGTTTCTGTCGCCTTCAAATTGTAGCACGGTGTCAACCATATGTTCTAATACTTTAGGTCCTGCAATGCTTCCTTCCTTAGTGATGTGCCCAATTAGAATTACGGGCACACCGGTTTCTTTTGCAAATTTTATAAGTTCAGCGGTACATTCCCTAACTTGTGAAATACTACCTGGAGAACTCTCAATATAATCGCTGTGCAGCGTTTGTATAGAATCTACGATTACAATTTCTGGTTGTAAAGCTTCTATTTGTTTAAAGATATTTTGTGTTTTGGTTTCAGTAAGAATATAGCAGTTCGCAGGATTTGGATTTATTCGTTCTGCCCGCATTTTAATTTGTTGCTGACTCTCTTCTCCAGAAACATATAAAGTTTTATGACTTAGATGAAGCGAGATCTGCAACAGCAAGGTGCTCTTTCCTATTCCTGGTTCACCTCCTAATAAAATTAGTGATCCCGGCACAATTCCACCACCAAGAACACGGTTTAATTCGGCATTATTAGTGTCTAATCTAGTTTCCGAAGAAACCTCTATTTCAGCGATCTTTAGAGGCTTGGACACTCGTTTCACTTCCCTAATTTCTGGCGATTTCCAACTTGTTTTATCTGGAGTTTGTATAACTTCCTCTACAAGGGTGTTCCACTCTTTACATGTTGAACATTGTCCTTGCCATTTTGAATGTTGGGTGCCACAATTCTGACAATAAAATGTGGTTTTTATCTTTGCCATAAATAAGTAAAAATGAAAAGTTATTGTATAGATCTAGAAAGGATCAATATCCGAAATCCAGTTTGATTTTTTCTGCTTTTTCTAGCATAAAATCTATTGTTAGAAAAGAAATAGCTTCCTGTCCATAGGCTTTTTGATAACTTCGCATAGCTTTCTTTGGATTCCCTGTTGCTTCATCAAATCTAGCTTCAAAATAGGTCCCTAACATAGTGTTGGGGTATTGTTTATATGCAAGTTTAGAAAGCTTATCAAGTTCCTCCCATTTTTCGGTCTTTTCCATGGCGTTATAGGCTGCCATCATATCATTTAAACGAATTTTTTTATCAATATGGAACAGCGTTTTAATATTGTCATATTTCTCTACTAAATAGTCATATGCAGAAACAGAAGTTTGTAATAGCTCGCGATTATAATCGAATATAGAAATTGGTCGATAAACTTCAAAGATCTCAACTAATGCTTTTGGAATGGCATTTCCTGCCATGGTGTAATGCGAAGCTTTTGGGAAATTATCAAATGTATAATGAACATTCTCATTGGTAATAGCTTTCAACTTAGCATCGAAGCTAATAATTGGTTCCTTCAACGCAGGAATATCTTCTTCTGCAGTAGCCAAATAATACCAAATCTTAGTTTGGGATTTAGATAAAGCTGCGGTCACTCTATCGGCCATTTCTGGAGCAAGATCTGGGCTAATATTTATATAGCCTTGAAACAATGGGCTTTCCTTAAGCAAATAATAATTGATGAAATTTGCAGTATAATCATGTCCCATAATCACTCGAAATGGTGCAGTTCTATATTCTGCATCCAAAAATGGCATCAGTTCCATACCAATAAACTCGAAGAACTTTGCACCTGTTTCTGAAGGTAAAAATCGTTCATCATCGTAAAAGGCATCAGAATCTCTGGTGTTGCCTTGGTTAATTCCAACCACGATCATTTCTGGAATATCTTCCCAATAAGAATAGAAATCTACATTTCCTGCAACAGGTTCAAATAGATAATCTCCATCCATAACAATGAGAATAGGATAGGATTTTTCCTTATTCTTATCGTAATTTCTAGGAAGTTGGATCTTTAATTGTCTTTCTTCTCCAATTTTTGCAGATTTTAAAGACTTGTAAATTGTTTGTGCTGTAAAAAGATTAGGGGCTATAAACAGACAAATTAAAAGTAATTTTTTGATCATAGGTCAAGTTTTAATTGTCCCGTACAATATAGTATTTTATTTATTACGATTGTAAATAGGTAACAATAAGAAAGATAAGCCTCCAACAATTATTATAAGTAAGGTTTGTGTGCCCCAGGTGATCCATCCAAATGCCTCTCCCGATTGTTTGCTAATACCAAATAGCATAAGGCTTGCCCCTATTGCGATTGGATATACGCCAATTCCTCCATTAGTGGCAGAAATAGCAAAGGAGCCTACTACAAATGCAAGAAGAACGATTCCAAAGGGCAGTGTTGCTGTTTCTGGAACTGTAAAGATTAAAGCATAAAACATGCAGATATACATAGCCCAAATAAATAGGGTATGAAAAATAAAAGCAGCTTTCTGTTTCATTTTAAGAATACTTCTCATTCCTTGAAGAAGACCTTTGGCAAATTTTTTAATTTTTTTAAAGATCGGTATTTTGGAATTTCTTATCAATTTTAGAAATAGGATCCCAACCGCAAGTAGGCTCAAAAGAATGGCAATTGTGAGAAATGGATTGATGTTATTCTCTTCAAAATAAGTGAGAAGGTAATCGGTTTGTGAGATCATTGCTACAGCGATTACAATTAGCAGCATAATAAAATCGGCAATCCTTTCAGAAATAATGGTCCCAAAAGCTTTTTCGAATGGGATTTTTTCATAACTAGAAATAGTAACACCTCTTAACACTTCACCAGATCTTGGAATTCCGAAATTCGCTAAATATGCTATCATAACAGCCATAAAACTATTTAAGAATCTAGGCTTGTAGCCCAGTGGCTGTAGTAAAAATTTCCAACGATAAGCTCTGGATAAATGAGATAAAAGCCCGCAGAGAATAGAAATTAAGATGAATATAGGATTAGCCGAGGTAATGTTGTTTAATAATTCCTCCCTTTCTAATGGTGTTGCATTTTTAGTTGAATACCAAATCAAAAAAACTCCCAACATAAGTGGGAGTATGATCTTTAAAATTTTAATGGTATTTTTCTTCAATACTAGTTTAAAAGGTTGTTTTCTTCATTTGGAAAAACCAGTGAGGGTTTAAAGGATTTGGCTTCCTCTAACTCCATAATTGCATAGGTAATCAAGATTAAAATATCTCCTTTTGCCACTCTTCTAGCTGCGGCTCCATTTAAGGTGATCTCACCAGAATTGCGAGGCCCCGGGATAGCATAAGTTTCTATTCTTTCCCCATTGTTATTGTTAACTATTTGCACTTTTTCACCTTCAATAATATTGGCAGCCTCCATAAGATCTTGATCTATGGTAATACTACCAATGTAATTTAGATCTGCTCCTGTGCATTTTACGCGATGAATTTTAGATTTTACTACGTGAATTAGCATACTTATAATTTAATAATTTAAGGCCACATTATCTATTAGCCTAATATCTTCGGAATAAACTGCTATAAAAGCTCTATAGTTCCTGCCATTAATTTTCTTGATTAGTGGCTTTAAGGTTTCACTATCGGCAATTTCGAAATATTCCAGTTTAAAATATGGATGGGAATTAAATTCCTTTTCTACCCAATGTGATATCTGATTTGCACTTTCTGTGCCAAATTTGTCCTTTACTTTTAGAAGCGTTTCATGAATAAATGAAGCTTCTAATCTTACTTCCGGGCTTAATCGTTCATTTCTAGAACTCCTTGCTAATCCATTAGTTTCCCTGTAAATTGGGCATCCTATAACTTGAACAGTCAAATTATTAACGCGGGTAAGATTTTTGATTATTTGTAATTGCTGGTAATCTTTTTCCCCAAAAAAAGCTTTGTCGGGTTGTACTATTTCGAATAATCTTTTTACAACAGTTCCTACTCCGTCAAAATGTCCGGTTCTAAATTTCCCCTCCATTTCATTCTCTAAACCTCCAAATAGGAAATGCTCGGCAACGATATTATTATCATATAATTCTGAAGCATTGGGAGAAAAAACAATGAGGTTTAAATCTAATTCATCAAGTTTTTTTATATCTTCCTCTAAAGTTCGTGGGTAATTATCTAGGTCTGATGCTTTGTCGAACTGCGTGGGATTAATAAAAATACTTACAATTACCGCATCGCAGATAGCGGCAGCTTGTCTAACTAAAGACAAGTGTCCGTCATGTAGAGCACCCATTGTAGGCACAAAACCAATGCTAGATCCCTTCTGTTTAAAAGCGGAAATAACCTGCGCCAAGACGGCTTTCTCTTTAATAATCTGCATTTTATTATAAAATTAACAGCGTGCAAACTTAATATATTACTGGCAAACTGCATAAAATTTTGTAATTTTGCGTGTTTTTTATTCGCAAAAGCAAAATATTTATGAAAGATAAGAGGATATTGTACGTATCATCTGAAGTTATACCTTACTTGCCCGAAACCGATATATCATCTATGTCTTTTGAAGCTGCCAGAATGGTAAATGGTTTAGGGGGACAAATAAGAATTTTCATGCCACGTTATGGAAACATCAACGAGAGAAGGCACCAGCTGCATGAAGTGATAAGATTGTCTGGAATGAATTTAGTAATCGATGATCTCGATATGCCGCTAATAATTAAAGTAGCATCTATTCCAAAAGAGCGGATGCAGGTTTATTTTATAGATAATGAAGATTATTTTAAAAGAAAAGCCACTTTAACAGATGAGGAAGGGAATTTATTCCTAGATAACGATGAAAGGGCCATTTTCTTTGCAAAAGGAGTAATAGAAACAGTTAAAAAGCTGAATTGGGCCCCAGATATTATTCATATTCATGGTTGGCTTTCTTCTTTATTGCCACTTTACCTGAGAAATTACTATGGAAATGAACCCTTATTTTCTGGCGCAAAAATTGTTACTTCTGTTTACAATCAAAGTTTCGATGAGTCGTTAGATAAGAACATGTACAAGAAAATACTTTTTGATGGTTTGGAGAATGAAGATGTGAAGCATCTAAAGAAACCAACCTATGTTAATATCATGAAAACTGCCATAGATAACTCTGATGCAGTAATTGTAGGAGGGGATAATATCCCTGCTGAATTATCAAAATATCTTGGAAAGTTAGAAAAGCCAGTTTTAGAATATAAAACCCCGGAAGAATTTTCTACCGCTTATCAGGATTTTTACAACACTCAAGTTTTATCAGAATAAGTAATCCATACCGAATGATTTTTTTGAAAAGAGTACGCCTGGTTCCAATAGCAATGTTATTGGTTTTGGCATTTACATCCTGTGATGACGATTTTACCACGCTTGGAGGAAGACTTATTGGAGGGCAATTTGATTCTCTTCCTCGCTATAATGCAGGGGTTACGGCTTACAGTAAAAAATTGGGTCCAGTTCAAACTAATGCAACACAAGCTAATTTATTAGGAGTATATAAGGATCCTGTATTTGGATTAGAGACCGCAAATGTCTTAACCCAACTTAGTTTACCTATTAATGCACCAGTATTTGGAACCGAGCCAGTAGTAGATAGTGTGGTTTTAACTCTCCCTTACTATAGTAAAGTTATAGAACAGGATGCTGATGGTAATTCCGTATATAAACTGGATTCAATCTATGGAAATGCTCCATATAAGTTGAGTATTACCAGATCTAATTATTTCTTGAATGATTTTGATCCAGATTCAAATTTTGAAGCGGCTCAGAAATATTACTCAGATCAAGGACCTGTTTTTGAAAGCAACCTTGTTGGAACTCCTTTATATGTAAATGAAAGTTTTTTGCCTTCAAAGAGCGAAGTTACCTATGAGGAATATAATGAGAAGGATGAATTGGATACAGTAAGTGTTTCTCCTAGGTTGAGAATTAATTTACCTGCACAATTCTTTCAGGAAAACATTATAAATAAAGAAGGATCTTCAGAATTATCCAATAACAATAATTTTAAAAATTATTTAAGAGGACTTTATTTTAAAGCGGAACCATTAAATAATGATGGGAACATGATCTTGTTGAATTTTGCTGCGGCTGATGCTGGAATTACAATTTATTATAATTCTCAGGTTGTAGATACGCAAGATACAGATGCAGATGGGGATGTTACAGATCTTATAGCGAAGCCAGCAACTTTTAAATTAGGTCTTGGCCCCAATACAGTAACAACATTCAGTAAGGAATTCCCAGCAGCAGTGGAAGCTGCAATTGCATCTTCTTCTTCAGAGTTTGGTGCAGAAAGCCTTTATCTTAAAGGTGGAGAAGGAGTAATTACTGTGATAGATCTTTTTGAGGACGCAGCTGAATTAGCAGAACTTAGAGAGAACAAATGGTTAATAAATGAAGCTAACCTAACCCTTTTTGTAGATCAGGAAAAAGTTGAAGGTGGAAAAAAAGAACCAGAGCTTATTTATTTATATAATTTGAAAACCAACGAACCTTTATTGGATTATTCCCTTTTGTATGATCCAAGAACTGATGAAAATCAATTATCAACTGCTTCAATTTCCCAAAATGGAAAATTAGTAAGAACAGAGGAAGGTGAAGGAGTAAGCTATAAAATTAGAATTACAGATCATGTAAATAGAATCTTAAATCAAGATTCAACCAATGTAAAACTTGGATTAGTAATTACTCCCAATATTAATATTTTACGAAATGTTGCGGTTAAAACACCTGAAGATGGTATTAAGCGGATACCTATATCTACTGTTAGATCTCCGGAAGGAACTGTTCTTCATGGTAATTTATCCCCAAATACGGCTAAAAGAATACAGTTTAATATTTATTACACAGAAACAAACAATTAGATATGTGCGGAATTGTAGGTTATATAGGGCATAGAGATGCTTACCCTATAGTATTAAAAGGATTACATCGTCTGGAATATAGAGGATATGATAGTGCTGGAATTGCATTATTCGATGGGAAGCAGCTTAATCTTTGCAAAACGAAAGGGAAAGTTGCAGATCTGGAAGAAAAGTTTAGTTCAACTACTTCCACTAAGGGAACTGTTGGAATTGGACATACAAGATGGGCAACTCACGGGGTGCCAAATGATGTGAATTCACATCCACATTATTCTAATTCCGGAAATCTAGTGATCATTCACAACGGGATTATTGAGAATTATTCTTCTCTTAAAAAAGAGCTTATTAAAAGAGGTTACACTTTCCAATCTGATACCGATACAGAAGTTTTGGTAAATCTTATTGAGGATGTGATGATCAATGAAGATGTAAAGTTAGGTAAGGCTGTGCAAATTGCCTTAAACCAAACTGTAGGAGCATATGCGATAACCGTTTTTGATAAAAGAAAACAAAATGAATTGGTTGTTGCTAGGCTTGGTAGCCCATTGGCTATTGGAATAGGTGAAAATGAGTTCTTTATAGCTTCAGATGCTTCTCCATTTATCGAGTTTACCAACAATGCTATTTATCTTGAAGATGGAGAAATGGCAGTTGTGAGACTTGGAAAAGAGATCAAAGTTAGAAAGATCCACGACGATTCACTGGTGGATCCATACGTTCAACAGCTACAATTGAATTTGGAGCAGATCGAAAAAGGAGGATATGATCATTTCATGCTTAAGGAGATCTATGAACAACCTAATGCTATTACAGATACCTATAGAGGTAGAATGTTGGTAGATAAAGGAATCATTAGAATGGCTGGAGTGGATGATAATATAGAGCGAATTGCAAATGCAAAACGTATACTTATAGTTGCTTGTGGAACTTCATGGCATGCTGGTTTAGTTGCAGAATATATTTTTGAAGATCTTGCAAGAATCCCTGTTGAAGTGGAATATGCTTCAGAATTTAGATATAGGAACCCTGTAATTTATGAAAATGACGTGGTAATAGCTATTTCCCAAAGTGGTGAAACTGCAGATACCATGGCGGCGATAAAATTAGCTAAAGAAAAAGGTGCTTTTGTTTTTGGAGTTTGTAATGTGGTTGGTTCTTCTATTTCTAGAGAGTCTCATGCAGGGGCATATACCCATGCAGGTCCTGAGATTGGAGTGGCTTCCACCAAAGCTTTTACAACACAAATAACGGTTCTTACCTTGATGGCTTTAAAATTAGCGAAACATAGAGGAACAATTTCAGATTCAGATTTTAGACATCATTTAATACAGTTGGAGGCAATTCCTGCTAAGATCACTAAGGTTTTAGAATCAACTAATGAGCACATTAAAGAAATAGCCTTTAAATATAAAGATGTTTCAAACTGCCTTTATTTGGGAAGAGGTTTTAATTTTCCTGTTGCATTAGAAGGGGCATTAAAGTTAAAGGAAATCTCTTATATACACGCTGAAGGATATCCTGCTGCGGAAATGAAGCATGGTCCTATTGCGTTGATTGATGAGCAAATGCCTGTTGTTGTAATAGCTACAAGAATGGGTCATTATGATAAGGTTGTGAGTAATATTCAAGAGATAAAATCCAGAAAAGGAAAAATTATCGGTATTGTTACTGAAGGTGATGAAGCTGTAAAAGAACTTGCAGATTATGTAATAGAAGTTCCAGATACTATAGAATCTTTAACTCCATTATTAACTACAATCCCAATGCAGTTGCTTTCATACCATATTGCAGTAATGCTTGGTAAGAATGTAGATCAGCCAAGAAACTTGGCAAAATCTGTTACTGTAGAATAATATATAAATAAATATAGATTATTTAAAACACCCTTTTCATTTTGAGAAGGGTGTTTTTTTTGTTTCAGCTTTTATTAAGTCAACTTGCTGAGGGTATTGTTTTTAGGGTGATTTACCTTAGAAATAATTTTTTTTAAAAACTTCAAAAAAGTTGTGGTTTAGGTTATATGATTTTATAAAGAAAAAACTATATTTGCAGCCTGAAAATAGGTTAAGATAAATACTAATTTATCCAACATATTTTAAAGATTTAAATTTTAAATATAAAGAATTAGATAATGTCTAAAATCACAGGTAAAGTTGCACAAATTATAGGCCCTGTAGTTGATGTAGTTTTCAACGCAGATAACGCTGATTTGCCAAATATTTACGATTCCCTAGAAATTACCAGAAAAGATGGTTCTATTTTGGTTCTTGAAGTACAATCACATATTGGTGAAAATACAGTAAGAACTGTATCTATGGATTCTACAGATGGATTAAGTAGAGGTGTAGAGGTTGTTGCTACGGGAGCTCCAATTCAAATGCCAATTGGAAAAGATGTTTACGGACGTTTATTCAACGTGATCGGGGATCCAATTGATGGATTAGACGTGTTGCCAAAAGCAGGTGATGCAGGTTTGCCAATTCACCGTGATGCTCCAAAATTTGAAGACTTATCTGTATCTACAGAAGTATTATATACAGGAATTAAAGTAATAGATCTAATCGAGCCTTATGCAAAAGGTGGTAAGATTGGTTTATTTGGTGGAGCCGGAGTAGGTAAGACCGTATTAATTCAAGAATTAATTAACAATATTGCAAAAGGTCACGGTGGACTCTCAGTATTTGCTGGAGTTGGAGAAAGAACTCGTGAAGGGAATGACCTTTTAAGAGAGATGTTGGAGTCTGGTATTATTAAATACGGAGACGACTTTATGCACTCTATGGAAGCAGGTGGATGGGATCTTTCTAAAGTAGATAAAACTGCTCTAAAAGATTCTAAAGCAACTTTCGTATTCGGACAAATGAATGAGCCACCAGGAGCACGTGCACGTGTTGCACTTTCTGGACTTACCATTGCCGAATATTTCCGTGATGGAGCAGGAGATGGGCAAGGGAAGGATGTACTTTTCTTCGTAGATAATATCTTCCGTTTTACACAAGCGGGATCTGAAGTATCTGCACTTCTTGGACGTATGCCATCTGCGGTAGGTTACCAACCTACATTAGCAACAGAGATGGGTGCGATGCAAGAGCGTATTACTTCAACTAAGAATGGATCTATTACATCTGTACAGGCGGTTTACGTTCCTGCAGATGATTTAACAGATCCAGCACCGGCAACTACGTTTGCTCACTTGGATGCAACAACAGTACTTTCTCGTAAAATTGCTGAGCTTGGAATTTATCCTGCGGTAGATCCTTTGGATTCTACTTCAAGAATTCTTACGGCTGCTGTTTTAGGGGATGAGCACTACAATTGTGCACAACGAGTAAAGGAATTATTACAACGTTATAAAGAATTACAGGATATTATTGCTATTCTTGGAATGGAAGAACTTTCGGAAGAAGATAAGCAAGCAGTTTATAGAGCTAGACGTGTACAACGTTTCTTGTCTCAACCTTTCCACGTAGCAGAACAGTTTACTGGATTAAAAGGAGTATTGGTAGATATTAAAGAAACCATCAAAGGATTTAACATGATCATGGATGGGGAATTAGATAAATATCCAGAAGCAGCTTTTAACCTTAAAGGTTCTATTGAAGAAGCTATTGAGGCAGGAGAAAAAATGTTGGCTGAATCGTAAAATAGTCTTGAGTAGTGAGATGTTAGTAGTGAGAATTAACTCCAAAGCTAATTACTCAATACTCAATACTCAATACTAAACAAAATATGTATTTAGAAATAGTTACTCCGGAAGCAGTTGTATTTGGTGCAGAAGTATTGTCGGTTAGAGTTCCAGGAATGGATGGCGAATTTCAGATGTTAAATCATCATGCTGCAATTGTTTCACTTTTAGTAGAAGGAGAGGTAAAGATAGAATTAGCGGCTGCAACACCGGAAATGCTAAAGAGTCTTCCTTCCGCTTTTAGAAAAGAAGCTAATAATGTGCTTTTCTACCCAATTAAAGGTGGCGTGCTTGAAATGAAAGATAATAAAGCGATCGTATTAGCTGATTAATTAGCTATTAAATTATATTTTAAAAGCCTGTTGAACTTCAACAGGCTTTTTTATTTTTTGTAGTTATCCAAGTTCACATTTCGACAGGCACGATTTAACAGTAGAATGTCATCCTGAGCCTTTCGAAGGATCTTATTTAATAATAGATTTAACATTTTCACATTTCGACAGGCAGAATTTGAAAATTCGCTGTAATCCTGTCCCGATAGCTATCTAAATTGTCGAAGTATCTCTTTTTTACTATCGTTAGTATATTTACGTTGCTGAAATTCCACATTTCGACAGGCTTAATGTGACAAATAATTGTACTCCAAAATTTAATGAATGGCATTAGAACATTTCAGAAGCTCAATGTGAAATTTCTCTGTCATTCTGAAGGGAACGAAGTGAACTGAAGAATCTCAATCAAATAGAGATCCTTCCTTCGTCGGGATGACATGGGTTTTTTAAATTTATTTCTTAGCTAACCAAGCCTCTCTAGCTATCACAGCTTTTTTGTCGGCATTCTCATCGATGCTAATGGTATAAGTTGGATCCTTAGAGAGTGTAACTTTGGTTTTTCCTTCTTTTGCATCTCTCTTATAAGATATATTCAATTCAGTTCCAGGTTTACTCTCATTTATGATCTTCTCCCAATCTTCCATTGTGGAAACAGGATTTCCATTTACAGTGGTTATTTGGTCTCCGCTATTTAAATTTCCTTTATAAGCAGGACTATCAATTTTAGGGTTGCTTGTTATTTGTACTGAATTTTCATCCTTTTTTAATGATACTCCAAAATATCCTAAGGCCACATCCTGACTTAATTTTAAACCTACAGTTTTAAAAAGTTCAGCGTATTTAGGCATTTCACTTTTGTAGATATAGTTTCCGAAGAATTCATCTGCAACTTCAGATCCCGCATATATTTTTAGACTTTCATGAAGATCATTAATGGTATAAGAAACCTCCGTTTTTCCGTAGGTATTCCAAACTTGCTTCATAAAATCGTCCAGATTTAAGCCTTTGCTTCTAAGTTCCAGATCTAAAGCTAGACCCAGAACGCTTCCGTAGGAATAATAAGAGATAAAAGTGTTTTCCCTATTTACAGGATCTACTGAAGTTGCAGCATCTACAAAAGGAGCTTGATAGCTCATCTCTATTGGATTAAAAAATTGATGCGAAGGAGAATTCCAAACATAGTTAAAAGTACCATTTAAACTTTCGACATATTCTTCTGCAGAAATTATATTTGCGCGGAGTAGTATTAAATTGGTGTAATAACTAGTAAAACCTTCAGCGAACCAAAGAGATCCCGACATATTAGCTTTAGAAAAATCGAAAGGCTCTAGATCACTTGGTCTAATGCGCTCTACATTCCACGAATGAAAAAATTCATGGGAAACCGTTCCAATATTGCCTTTCATTCCACCAGCTGCTAAAGATTCAGTATCTGTTAAAATTGTGCTATTTCTATGCTCCATTCCATCGCCAGACACATTACGTAAATAACAAGCTATAAAAGTATATTCGCCATAGTCATAGGCAGGTAATTCCCCGTACACTTGTTTTTCCTGCTCCACAATTCGCTTTACTTGATCGAAATATTCATCCAATTCAGCTTCAGTTCCATCATGATGTAAAGCAAAACGAATATTCTTATTATCCATCTTAAATTCTCTTAAGCTGAAATCACTCAGTTCCGTTGGGCTATCCATAAAATAATACAGATCTGGCGCCATATAGGTGTTTCCTTTTATCTGCTTCAGTTGAGTTGCAACTTTCCAATTGGAGTCTTTAGGTGTGTTGAAGGTGATTTCTATAGGTCTATGCTCAAGTTCTTCTGCATACATAAAAGTTGCAGGCATATTTAAATGCGCATGTGTGTTGTCCATTTGTGAGTAGGTTCCATCAGCGCGATTGCCAAATAGAAGATATTCCACATTCACTGTTCCATCATGTCCTGTGATGATCCAAGAATATGGATCTTTTCTAGTAATTTCTAATTCTTTTCCTTTACTGTTTGTAGCCTTGAAGCCATAAACATTTTTAGCAAATTCATGAATTGCATATCTTCCCGGGGATGATCTACTCATTGAAACAATCAGCTCATGCGATTTTACATTTGGAAAAGTAGCTTCGATCTTAGCTTCATGATGAACGGCATTTTCAAAAGAGATCTCATAAATATTGGTTTGAGCGAATGAGACAGCAGAAATAAGGAGGAGAAATATAAATTTACGCATGGTATTATTTTATTTTAGGCTCTAAAATAAACAATAACCCAAAACCTTCAATAATCTTCATCCATATATTCCAGAATATCGCCTGGCTGACAATCTAAAACTTTGCAAATATCTTCGAGAGTAGAGAACCGAATAGCCTTGGCCTTCCCTGTTTTAAGAATGGAAAGATTGGCGGTTGTTATATTTATAGCTTCGGCCAATTCATTACTTTTCATACCTCGTTTTTCCAATACAGCATCTAGGTTTATAATTATAGGCATGATCTAGACAGTTAGTTCGTTTTCTTCTTTTAATATTCTGGCATTATCGAATATTCTGCCCAAAAAAATAAAAAAAAGGCCCACAGCAATTATAAACCAGAAAGAATCTATACTAGCTACTTGACCATAGGTTACAGTTCTCGGACTTTCCTCAAAGAAAGTTTTATGAATAAAAGAAGGTAATGTATTAAGAATTGCAACTATAATAATTGACTTTCCAATAACCCTTATAATCTTAATTTGCGCTATGGAAAAAAAATTTCCTTGAAAGAATAACCTAACCAAATGTTTGAATTTGATTACAGTATAGATAAAAATAATTCGGCTAAGTATTACGAAACCCAAGATTATATAGGCTTGCGTATTTAAGGATTCAATTAAATCTTCATGTATTCTAAAAGGTATTGATTCCTGAGGAATCCAAATAAAAACACTAATAAAAATTATGAAAAAAATAGTTCCTAAAATAAGGAGGATTAATAGTATGTCAAGAATCGTCTTTAAAAGTAATGGAGCTTTAATTTTAGATGTTTTCATTTTTTATTGTTTATCGATAACAAATATACATAAATTATCGAATAACAATAATTAATTTAAAAAAATGAGTTTTAAATTAGCATCATTAATACGGCTGACCAAAGTAAATTAAATCTTAACTGAGTGATTCATTCCTGTATAGTTAAAAGATCTGCTGCGAGTGCAAGTTTAGTTGCATCTGTATTTACTGCAACCCTTGTAATATTTTCAAGTTGATATTCTGAAAGATCTGCGATTACTGTCCACTCACTTTCACCTAAAATATCATATAGAAATAATTTACTGCCACTACCCAACAAAATCCTATTTTCATCCAGCCATGCATAATCCTGAGTGCCTATTGGTAAAGCAACTAAAAAGTAACTTTTTGGTTCTTCCCCCTTAAGATCTAGAATGTACAGGTCTAAATTTTTATTTTCATTTACCACCGTGTAACTCATAGAATGAATACCAGGAACTTTATGGATCGAACGACCAACATTGTTAACCAGCAATTTTGATGTATCTTTTCCAAGATCGTAAAGCATCAGATCCATCGCGGTATCATTCAGAACAGCGGCTATTAATCGTTCCTTATTCAAAAATGCGAAATAGCCTACTTTTAGTTGTGGAACCAGAACAGATGATACTCCCGTTTTCCAATTATACTTATAAAGCAATTGAAGACCGGTTGTATCTAATCTCACCGCTGCAATATCCATAGTCCCTGGAATACGTTGGGGAGAATATTCGCTTCCAACATTGGAGTTGTTTATCCAAAAGGAATTAGAATCTTTAAGACTAATACCAGTGATGTCAGTTTGGTTTTTCCGAGTTTTTGAAAATATTAAAGTATCCCTGGAATAAAAGGAAGGCTGATTATCATAACCTAGATTTTGGGATATATTTTCTCCATTTTCTATTATAATTTTCTGATTTTCTTTGTTGATGTCAAAAAGAAAAACCTCAGTATTTGCATCATTTTGAGCTAAAACAGGAAAACAGAAGAGAAGCAGGATAAAAAGTTTCATAATAAGAATATTTACATAAAGATATTAAATTTAGGATTCAGACAACTTTTTGAGTCTCAGTTTTCGTTTTTGAATCGGTTTTTTTATTAATCACAAGATTTCTCTTTACATAACAATTTATTCGCCTATAGTTCTTCAATAATAACTATTATATTTGCCTGAAACTGATTTTAAAGTAACACATGCTTCTAGCTATACTTTTAGGGTTTATTTTTTCTATATTCTTGGTATTTACCGGGAAATTTTTTAAAGGAAGAATTTCTATCCTGGCCTCAGGGATTCCTTTGGCGCTTTTTATTTACTTCGCCCAATTTATTAATAGAATTTCCAATGGGGAGGTTATTACACAGGAAAATGTCTGGGTACCTTCCTTTGGTGTAAATCTAGGTTTTACCTTAGATGGGTTATCCCTTCTATTTTCATTAATGATCACCGGAATTGGTTTTCTGGTGTTTATATATACTTCTGCTTATTTAAAGAATCATAAATATTTAGATAGATTTTATGGATATTTAAGCATGTTCATGGCAGCAATGCTTGGACTAGTGCTCTCTGATAATCTTATTTCTCTATTTATATTCTGGGAGTTAACAAGCATAACCTCCTTCTTCTTAATAGGATTTAATAATACGAGTGAAGCGTCTAGAAAATCCGCAATTACAGCTTTAGCAATAACTGGAATTGGGGGACTTTCGCTTTTAGTGGGGGCTTTGTTTTTGGGTGCAATTACGGGAACTTTTAGCATTGCAGAAATGCTTAGCATGAATCCGGAAATAGCTGCAAATCCATATTATACCTTGATAGTTGTTCTTATTTTTGGAGCAGCGTTTACAAAATCGGCACAATTTCCATTTCATTTCTGGCTGCCGGGAGCTATGAAGGCACCCACTCCTGTTTCAACCTATTTGCATTCTGCAACTATGGTAAAAGCTGGGATCTATTTGCTTTTAAGATTAACTCCGGTTTTAGGAGATCACGAATTTTGGAATACCACTTTGGTAATCGTAGGAGCAATTACTATGGTTTATTCGGCTATCCACACTCTTTTTAGAACCGATCTTAAGGGAATTTTGGCTTATTCCACGATATCTGCACTTGGTATTTTAGTATTCTTAATAGGTCAAGGAACTGTCAATGCTTTAACCGCCGCTGCAGTTTTTATAATTGTGCATGCTTTGTATAAAGCAACCTTGTTCTTGGTAACAGGGATTATAGATCATCAGGCAGGAACTAGAGATACCACAGTTTTACGTGGACTTAGAAAAGTACTGCCTCCCGCAGCTATTGCTGGGTTTCTTGCGGCTATTTCTAGTGCGGGCATACCACCAACTATCGGATTTATTGGTAAAGAACTAACATACGAATCTACTTTTCACTTTGGGAATGTAGCAATACTCTTGATGGTGTTGATCGTACTAACAAAAATATTACTTCTCTATGCTGGATTTGTGGCTGGAATTAAACCTTTTACAGGAGCACTTCCGGAACGATTCGAAAAAACGAAAATGCCAAGCTTTTTGCTCTGGGCTCCACCTTTGCTATTAGCTTTAGGAGGAATAGTTTTCGGGATATTTCCTGGATTAATTGAAACTTCATTGGTAAAACCTCTAGTAAGTGCTGTTGGGGGAAACGCAGATGAAATTCATTTAAAATTATGGCATGGAGTTACTCCTATTCTATGGTTAAGTATTATAACTATTGCAGTGGGAACAGTGCTTTATTTTGTTATAAAGCCTACCCATAAGTTAGAACACGCTATTGCAAAATTAGAATGGTTATCCCCACATTCTTTAATTATGAAACTATGGGACTTCTTTTTTAAATTTTCAAAGATCTGGACCAATCTTTTTCAAAATGGATATTTGAGGAATTATGTTTCAACAATAATGGTCTTTATGATCACCTTAACGGGTTATGCCTTATTTAGATCTGCTACTTATTCTGTAGATTATAAGTCTTTTTCTACAATTACGGTTTATGAAGCCGTTACTTCAATAGTGATGCTTATTGCTGTTCTATACACAGTATTTACAAAATCTAGGTTGGCCGCAGTAGCCTCCATGGGAATCATGGGCTATTCAATATGTATATTTTTTGTGATCTATAGTGCACCAGATTTGGCAATGACTCAGTTTTCCATAGATACACTTACCGTAATTCTTTTTGTTTTGGTACTTTATAAATTGCCGAAATATTTAACATTGTCAGATTATAAAATGAGAATTAGAGATGGGGTGATCTCTTTAGCATTTGGAACCATAATCACCCTTTTAATTTTAGAAGTATTAGCAGAGCCAATTAATAGTGAAGTGAGTGATTATTATGCTTCAAATGCATATATACTGGCTCACGGAAAGAATGTAGTAAATGTTATACTGGTAGATTTTAGAGGGGCAGATACTATGATCGAAATTTCGGTGCTTGCAATTGCAGCAATCGGGGTTTTTGCTTTATTGAAATTAAGACTTAAGAAATCAGATCAGCGATAGTATCCAGATCGATAATTAATTATATAGCAATGAAAACAATAATTTTAAGAACAGCATCCACTTACCTTTTACCGGTTTTGTTGTTGTTTTCAGTATTTATACTTTTACGAGGGCATTATTCCCCCGGAGGAGGATTTGTGGGAGGGTTGATAGCTTCAATTGCTTTTGTGCTGCATTCGTTTGCACGAGGACTAGATAACACTAAGGAATTGCTTAGAATGCACCCCGGGTTTCTTATGCCTATTGGTTTGGCAGTCTCTTTTTTAGCAGGCGCAGTTCCAGTATTTTTATTTGATTTACCCTTTATGACCGGTCTTTGGTATCCAGATCATATTCCTGTATTGGGTTCTTTAGGAACTGCATTGTTTTTTGATCTCGGGGTCTATTTGGTTGTAGTAGGCGTTACTTTAACCATCATATTTACAATTTCAGAATCTGCTTAAACTATGGAAGTACTTTTAGCGATAATGATCGGGGTTTTATATGCGGCAGGCATCTACATGATATTACGTAGAAGTTTGGTGAAATTAATTCTTGGGATCATTATTTTAGGAAACGGTGCAAACTTGCTTATATTTTTACTTGGAAGAGTAGTTAAAGGAAGCCCCCCTATCATTCCGCCAGATTCAGATGTATTTCTTTCGGTATATGCAGATCCGGTTCCACAAGCACTTATTTTAACAGCTATTGTAATTAGTTTTGGATTACAATCATTCGCTATAATATTGGTGAAAAGAGCTTACAAAGTGGTGAAGACAGACGATTTAGATGAAATGAACGCAATAGATAAAGATTCATGACACAACAGTTAGTATTTTACCCACTATTGCTTCAAATGCTTTTAAGTATTATGTTGATGTTCTCATGGAGAAAAATTTCATGGCAACGAGTAATAAGTATTGTTGGTAGCATTATAAATGTAGCAGTTGCCATTTTTCTATTTAGTTATATATGGGAAAATGGAACACAAGTAGTACAAGCAGGAAATTGGAAAGCTCCCTTTGGGATCGTCTTTGTAGCCGACACCCTTTCTGCAACACTAGTGCTATTAACCGCAATAGCCGGTGTAGCGGTTTCCAGTTTTTCTTCTGCTTCTGTCGTTGCGGCAAGATTAAAATTTGGCTATTTTCCTATATTTCATTTCCTGTTATTAGGGCTCAATGGAGCATTTTTAACTGGAGATATCTTTAATCTCTATGTGTGGTTCGAGATCATTATTATAAGTTCCTTTGTTTTAATAACTCTGGGAGGAGAAAAAGCACAATTGGAAGGTTCTGTAAAATATTTTACACTTAATATTTTAGCTTCAATGATCTTCCTTACTGCAATTGCAGTTCTTTATGGATTAACCGGATCTCTAAATATGGCAGATCTTGCTATAAAAGTGGCAGCTATACAAAACAGAGGATTAGTAGAAATAACAGCCATTCTTTTCCTGATAGCTTTCGGTATTAAAGCGGCGGTGTTTCCGTTGTATTTTTGGTTGCCAGATTCTTATCATACACCACCTTCAGCTGTGGCGGCAATTTTTGGTGGGTTACTAACAAAAGTGGGAGTATATGCGCTTATTCGTGTTTTCACCCTGATCTTTGTTGGCGATGTATTCCTAGAAAATATTATATTAATAATTGCAATTCTTACATTATTTAGTGGTGGTTTAGGTGCACTTGTTCAAAATAATTTAAGAAAGGTGTTCTCCTATTTAATTATCTGCCATATTGGTTATATGATAGCAGGACTAGGACTTTTTACAAAGTTAGCACTTGCAGGAACCATATTTTATCTAATACATGATATAATTGTAAAGACTAATCTATTTATGGTAAGCGGATTGGTTTTTAGAATTAGAGGAACCAACAGTATTCGAAATTTAGGAGGCTTGTATGCAGATTATCCTAGATTGAGTTTACTAATTGCAATTCCTTTATTCTCTTTAGTGGGAATACCTCCTTTGTCGGGATTCTGGCCAAAGATTTCTTTAATTCTTGCTGGATTTGAAGAAGAGCGATGGTGGGTTGTAGGAGCTATTATTTTTGCCAGTTTAATCACACTTATTGTAATTGCAAAGGTTTGGGCGAGCATTGTATGGAAAGAAAGAGTAGAACTTCCTAGAAGACCTAACTTTAGATATTTTGCTAAACTAAAAAAGGTTAGGAAAGCTCAAATGATTGCACCAATTGTATTCTTATCCTTGGTATCTTTGTATATTGGATTTGGTGCAGAGCAAATTCAAAAGGTATCTACTAGAGTTGCAGACGAGTTAATAGATAATCAACAATATATAGATGCAGTTCTAGGACCGCAGAAAGATGTAGATCATGAAGAATAGATTTTTATCCAACATAATTCTAATGGTTATCTGGGTGGCACTCACCGGAGAATTTAATGTGGCAAATTATTTATTCGGTTTTGCTTTTAGTTTCTTCACGATGAGGATGATCACTACTGGGAGTGGAGATGCTAAGTATTTTAAGATACTTCCTAAAGTAATTGGTTTTGTTTTCTTCTTTCTTTATGAACTTGTAAAGGCAAATGTGCAAGTAGCTTATGAAGTTATGACGCCGCATTATAATATGAGTCCCGGAATTGTAAAGATCCCCCTTTCTGCCAAGACCAATATAGAGATCACGCTTTTGGCAAATATGATCACACTAACTCCTGGAACTTTGAGTTTGGATGTGTCAGACGACAGAAAGGTGTTATATGTACATTCCATGTACATAACTTCTAGAGAGAAGTTTATAGATAGTATTAAAAACGGATTCGAGAAACGTATATTGGAAATTTTAAGATGACATTAAGCGATTTTATTTATTTTATAATAATTCCAATTCTATCACTATCTGTGATATTGATATTGTATCGTTTTGTGAAGGGACCAGATATGGTGGACAGAGTAATTGCTTTAGATCTAATTATTACCACTGGAATTGGATTTATTGGAGCTTATAGTATTTATACCAACAGACCTTCTTTTTTAGATGTTGCCATGATCTTGGCGTTAATTGCTTTCTTAGGTACTGTTGCATTTTCGTATTATATTCAAAAAAGAAATAAGTAATGACAGATATTGTAGTTGGAATATTTTCATTTTTAGGAGCTATTTTTGTTCTATTAGCATGCATCGGACTTGTAAGAATGCCTGATGCTTATTTAAGAATATCTGTTACTACAAAAGCAGCCACCCTAGGGATTGGATTATTATTACTTGCAGCTGCTATTCATTTTCAAGATTTTTCCATCACCACCAGAGTAATGGCAATTATTTTATTCATTCTTCTTACAGCACCAGTGAGTGGTCATTTAATAGGTAGAACTAGCTATTTTTCAGGGGTAAAATTATGGAAAGATTCAATTATGGATGATATGGAGAACAAATATCACAAAGCTTCTCAAGAGTTAAAAAGTGAAAATATTAATCAATCTGAGGAAATCTCAGAGAATTTGGATAAGGACCCAGAGAGCAAATATTAGTCGAGATCTTTATTTGGATCTTCTAAATTTTTCTGAAGTACTCGCTGCTCGAAAATCCCAAGAACTAGATTAATAATAATAATAATCCCGCTTACTACCACTAAGTCTTGATACATTTCCAAAGCCGCTAAACACCCTGCTCCGGCACTGCACCAAATTGTAGCTGCAGTATTGAGTCCTTTAATACTTTGTTTGTAATGCAAGATCGTACCAGCACCAATAAAACCTATCCCACTTACAATTTGTCCAAGTACACGGGTGATATCTACATTTTTCTCCTCTAAAAGTAAGCGATAAGAGAACAAATACACAAGCACCTAAAGAAACTAAAGAATTGGTCTTTAAGCCAGCGCTTTTTTTTCTAAACTCACGTTCTGCACCAATAAATAGCCCAGCTAAAGTTGCTATTCCAACACGGGTACTAAATTCTAGTAATTCCATATTTATTAGATTTATGAATGTTGTAATTTAGCGCGATGCATAAATTCCCATTAAAATTAGAGAAAAGCCTTCAGAATAGAAAGGACCAAAATGCATTTAGAACTTTAGGAACAATTAATTCTGGAATAGATTTCTCTACTAACGATTATCTTGGATTTGCCAAAAATCCTACAATCTATAAGAATACGCAGTCGTTATTAGATTCAGAAGATATGATTTTGAATGGTGCAACTGGCTCTCGTTTACTCTCCGGGAATCATAAATTATATCCTCTTGCAGAAAAATTAATTTCTAATTTTCATGCTTCAGAAGCTGCTCTGATTTTTAATTCTGGGTACGATGCTAATATTGGATTTTTCTCTGCAGTGCCACAAAGAGGCGATGTTATATTTTATGATGAACTGGTGCATGCCTCCATTCGAGATGGAATTACTATGAGCCATGCGCGCTCCTTTAAATTTAAACATAATGATCTTGGAGATCTTAAGAAGAAGATGGTTAACTGTACTTCAGAAAAAGATTCTGAAATTTATTTGGTTACAGAATCTGTATTCTCTATGGATGGGGACAGTCCGGATATAAAAGAATTTGTAGCATTTACCCAAGAGCACAAATACCGATTAGTGATAGATGAAGCACATGCTTTAGGTGTGTTTGGAGAAAACGGTATTGGATTGGTGCAGCAGTTTGGAATTGAAAAAGAGGTTTTTGCAAGGATCATTACTTTTGGGAAAGCATTAGGTTGCCATGGAGCTGTTATCTTAGGAAGTGAGCTTTTAAAACATTATTTGGTAAACTTTTGCCGAAGTTTTATTTATACCACAGCATTACCGCCACATTCTGTTGCTAACATTATTTCAGCTTATCAAGCATTGCTCAATTTGGAATCTCAACAAAATTCTTCAGAGATCCAGAAGCTTCAGGAAAACATCCGTTTTTTTAATGCCCAATTAAAGGAGAATCTGCTTCAGGATAAATTTATTTATAGCAATTCTGCTATTCATTGTTGCATAATTTCAGGTAACAATAAAGTAAAGGAAGTGGCGCTTCATATTCAGAATAAAGGCTTTTATGTTAAGCCAATTTTAAGTCCTACTGTGATAAGCGGTTCAGAAAGACTTAGAATTTGCTTGCATAGTTATAATAATATAGATCAAATAAAAGAATTAATAGAACTACTTAGAAGACTACTTTAATGAATACTAAATATTTTATAACTGGTATAGGAACTGATGTTGGAAAAACCATAGCTGCAGCTATAATTACAGAATCGTTAAAAGCAGATTATTGGAAACCAATACAGGCTGGCGATCTGGAACATAGCGATTCTAAAAAGGTAAGAAGCTTAATTTCTAATTCAGAAAGTTTTTTCTATCCAGAAGGAGCGACACTAAAAACACCAATGAGTCCACATGCGGCAGCAGATATAGACGGAGTTAAGTTGAGTGTAAAAAAATTAAACAGACCCGATACTTCAAGATCATTAGTTATAGAGGGAGCTGGCGGGATAATGGTTCCTATAAATAATAAGGAAACCATTTTAGATCTTATAAAACCTACAGATAAGGTGATTGTAGTTTCCAGACATTATTTAGGAAGTATCAATCACAGCTTACTAACTATAGAAACTTTAAGGAATAAAGGACTAGAAATAGCAGGGATCATTTTTAATGGAGAAGAAGATCTTAGTACAGAAAAAGTGATCTTAGAAATGACGGGAATTCACTTTATTGGCCGGATTCAAGTAGAACCTTATTTTGACAGAAATGTGATCAAGGAGTATGCAGAACTTTTCAGAGATGAATTGAACTCACTTTAATTTTTTATAAAAAGCATATTTACAATGAATTTAGCTGAAAGAGATAAAAAGCACCTTTGGCACCCATTAACACAACATAAACTTTCTCCAGATATGCTGGCAATTGTTCGAGCAAAAGGAGTGATACTATATGATGAAAATGGGAAAGAATATATAGATGGTATTTCGAGCTGGTATACTTGTATGTATGGACATTGTAATCCCTATATCACACAGCGAGTGGCAGCGCAAATGCAAGAACTGGATCAGGTAGTTTTTAGTGGATTTACCCATAAACCCGCAATAGAATTGTCGGAAGCTTTAATGAAGATTTTACCTGCCAATCAGGAGAAGCTCTTTTTTAGTGATAATGGATCTACTGCTACTGAGGTAGGAATAAAAATGGCATTGCAGTATCATTATAATCTAGGGAGTGACAGAAAAGTAATGATTGCTTTTGAAGATAGTTTTCATGGAGATACTTTTGGAGCGATGTCGGTTTCGGGTCTTTCGGTTTATAATGGAGCTTTCGAAGATCATTTTATTGAAGTGCTTCGAATTCCAACACCCAACGGAATAAATAATGCTGAAGTGCTTCAGAAATTAAAGGATCTAATTGCCACCACTAATATAGCTGGTTTTATATATGAGCCTTTGGTGCAAGGAGCTGCAGGAATGAAAATGCATGATGTGCAGGGATTAAATGATATTTTGAAGCTGTGCAATAATAATGATGTGATCACGGTAGCAGATGAGGTAATGACAGGTTTTGGGAAGACAGGTAGTAATTTTGCTTCAGATCATCTGGAAACAAAGCCCGATATTATTTGCATGTCTAAAGCACTAACTGCAGGCTTACTTCCTATGGCGATCACTTCCTGCTCTATAAAAATATACAATGCTTTTTATGCCGATGATATTGCGAAAGGATTATTTCATGGGCATACTTATACTGCAAATCCACTGGCATGTACTGCAGCTTTAGCGGGATTGGAGTTGTTAATTTCAGAAGAAATTCGGCAAAATATTAAATTGATAGAGCAATCGCATAATGAGTTTTTAGAAAAGATTAAAGTCCATCCAAAAGTTGCAAATTCAAGACAACTTGGAGTAATTCTAGCCTTCGAATTAAATATAGAAATGGAACGTTATGGGAGTTTAAGAAATAAACTTTTTAATCATTTTATGGATGCAGGAGTCTTTTTAAGACCATTAGGAAATACAATATATATACTTGCGCCATTTATTATAACAAAAGAAGAATTAAATAAGATCTATTCATCAATTTTAGAAGTTCTCGAAAACTTTTAACTAAACTTTCATTTTTCTTCCATAAGATAATTATTAATTTGGTTTATAAATTCAATTTATGATACATCCAGATACTGAAGTTAGATTTATAAGTGAAGAAATTGGCTACGGCATTGTTGCCACCAAGCTGATCCCTGAAGGCACCATTACTTGGGTTCAAGATGAATTAGATCAGGTTTATACTTCCCAAGAAGTGCAAAAAATGATGCCACATACCCAAGAGATGATAGATAAATTCACCTTTAGAAATAATAAAGGGAATTATGTGATGTGTTGGGATACGGCTAAATACGTAAATCACAGTTTTAATTCTAATTGCCTTTCTACCGCTTACGATTTTGAGATCGCGATTCGGGATATTCAGCCAGGAGAGGAGCTAACCGACGATTATGGCTATTTAAACGTGAGTGAAGCTTTTCAGGCAAAAAATGAAGGAACTCAAAGAACCACTGTATATCCAGATGATCTTTTAAATTTTCATCAAGATTGGGATGAACTTTTAAAAGATTCCTTCAAAAAGATAAAAAAAGTGCAGCAGCCCTTAGAAATTTTGTTGTCTTCAGATCTTAAACAAACCATTCAGCAAATCCTTAAAGGAGAAAAGCGATTAGATTCTATTCTTAAACTATATTATTCAGAGAAGTGATAAGAAAAGTTCAGATATTTTATTTAGGCTCAACTTTAAGATAAATAATTTATTTAAGCCCTTTGTAGGCCTTATTTTTGCTGAAAATATTTAGCATTGAAAACACCTGTTTATATAAATTCCATAGCTTCAATTTCTCCCTTGGGAACTACTTCTGAAGAAATTTGGAATAATTATAAAAACGACCAGCATTACATTTCTAAACACGACTTTTCGGGATCTGAAGCTTTTGCAGCTTTTTTACCTTCAGAAATAAAAGAAAAATTAACTAAGCTAAAACAAGATGAGCCTAGATTTAAAGATTTAGATCAATCTGTATTATATGCAATTTATGCGTCTAGAGAAGCAATGAAGCAAGCAGGTTGGAGGAAAGGAGCAGATATTGGAATTAACATAGGAAGTTCCAGAGGTGCTACACAGCTTTTTGAGAAACACCACAGGCAATTTGTGGAAACCCAAAAAGTAAATGTTCTTGCATCACCAAGCACCACCTTAGGAAATATATCTTCTTGGGTTGCGCAAGATCTACAAAGCTCTGGTCCGGAGATCTCCCATAGTGTTACTTGCTCTACGGGTTTACATGCTGTATTAAATGGTGTAGTTTGGTTGCAATCTGGATTTGCCGATAGATTTATAGTTGGTGGTAGTGAAGCGGCGCTTACCCCATTTACAATAGCCCAAATGAAAGCAATGAAGATCTATGCCACCAAAGAAAGTGAATATCCTTGTATGGCGCTAAATTTGGAAAAGTCTTATAATTCTATGGTTTTAGGTGAAGGTGCAGGTTCTCTATGTATCTCTAATGAAAAAGAGAATAGCATAGTAAAGATCACTGGAATTGGCTACGCAACTGAAAAATTGAAACATTCTGTTTCCATCACTGCCAATGCCACTTGTTTCCAGAGATCTATGAAAATGGCAATAGGAAATAAGAATTTAGAGGAGATCGATGCCATTGTTATGCACGCTCCTGGGACTGTAAAAGGAGATATGGCCGAAATAAATGCTATAAAAACATTGTTTGGTGAGGGGTATCCAGCAGTTACATCCAATAAATGGAAGATTGGTCACACCTTTGGTGCTTCCGGTATCCTAAGTTTGGAATTGGCGGTTTTAATGCTACAGCACAATAAATTTATTGAAGTTCCCTTTTCTAAAATTAGCAAGGCTCCTAAAAGACTACAAAACATTTTGGTGAATGCCGTAGGTTTCGGAGGAAATGCAGTTTCCATATTAATAAGTAAAAATTAAATTAATAATAAGCCCATAAATTAAGGCTGACAAAAACTTTTAAGGCTAACTATCTAAGAAAGCTTAGTTTTAGCTATTTTTGAATACAAATCTATTTTCATGACTACGAAACACGACTGGACCAAAGAAGAGATCCTAGAGATATATAACAAACCTTTTATGGACTTGCTTTACGAAGCGGCTTCTGTACATAGAGCGAATCACGATCCAAATACTGTTCAGGTATCTACCTTACTATCAATAAAAACCGGAGGTTGTCCAGAAGATTGTGGATACTGCCCTCAAGCAGCCCGTTATCATACCAATATAGAGGGGAATGATCTTATGAGCGTGAACCAAGTGAAAGCACAGGCATTAAGAGCAAAAGCTTCAGGAAGTTCACGAGTTTGTATGGGTGCTGCATGGAGAAATGTAAAGGATGGAGAAGAATTTGATTCGGTTTTAGAAATGGTGAGAACCATCAATAAACTGGATATGGAAGTGTGTTGTACTCTGGGTATGATCACCGAAAATCAGGCGCAACGATTAGCTGAAGCTGGTTTATATGCCTATAATCATAATTTAGATTCGTCTGAAGAATATTATAAAGAAGTGATCTCTACCAGAGGATATCAGGATAGATTGGATACCATTGGAAATGTTAGAAAAACCAATGTTACCGTGTGTAGTGGTGGAATTATTGGAATGGGGGAATCTAACGACGATCGCGCAGGGATGTTGGTTGCTTTGGCAACTTTAAGTCCGCAGCCGGAATCTGTGCCAATAAACGCACTAGTTCCAGTAGAAGGTACTCCTCTAGAAGAGCAAGCACCCGTATCTATTTGGGATATGGTTAGAATGGTTGCTACTACTAGAATTGTAATGCCCGAAACTCAAGTAAGACTTTCTGCAGGTAGAACGCAAATGAGTAGAGAAGGACAAGCAATGTGTTTCTTTGCCGGGGCTAATTCTATTTTTGCAGGAGATAAATTGCTTACTACTCCAAATCCAGATGTGGGAGAAGACATGGAAATGTTTAAAGCTTTGGGCCTAACACCTCAAAAGCCTTTCGTGAAGAAAGCACAGCCGGAAACCGTAGATGCAACAGATTCTAAGTTCCAAAACCTAGGAGAAAAACCAAAATGGTCTAGACCAGGACATAAGATAGAACGAAATTTAGAAGCTCAGAAAAAGACTAAAACCAGTTTATAATTTCAGAAGTAAAATAGAATGTGCAGCTTAATTTAAAATCCATACCGCGCGTAAAAGCACTAGATAAAGAAACTTTTTTAAAGGAGTATTTTATTCCGCAGCAACCTGTGGTAATGGAGAATTTAACTGAAGACTGGGCAGCACGAGAAAATTGGAATTTCGAATATTTTAAAGAAAAGGCAGGAGATATTGTAGTTCCACTTTACGATGGAACACCGGCAAAGGGTAGAGAGAGCAGCCACAAACCCGCTAAGCGTGTTAAAATGTCTGAGTATATAGATATTTTAAAGTCGGGACCCACAGATCTTAGAATGTTCTTTTTTAATCTGCTTCAGAATTGCCCACAGCTGGTAAACGATTTTTCTTATCCAGATCTTGGGGTTAAATTCTTTAAAAAGCTACCTGTTTTATTTGTGGGAGGGGAAGGTGCAAAGGTTTTGATGCATTATGATATGGATCTTTCTAATAACTTTCATTTCAACTTTGCAGGAACTAAAAAAGTGATCTTATATCCGCCTTCAGAAACAAAATATCTCTATAAAGTGCCATATTCTATAGTGAGTATGGAAGTGATAGATATGGATAATCCAGATCTGGAGAAATTTCCTGCTTTAGCTTTAGCAAAAGGACATGAAATCGAGCTAAAACATGGTGACGCACTGTTTATTCCAAGTAAATGGTGGCATTTTATTAAATATGAAACTCCTTGCTTATCTTTAACCCTTCGGTCTTTGCCTACAAGTCCTACGAAGATCTTGGAAGTACTAAATAATCTATTAATTCTAAGGAATTACGATAATTTAATGAGGAAGATCAAGGGGCAAGAATGGATAGATTATAAAAACAAACAGGCTATTGTGAATACCAATAAAAATGTAGGATTGTGATGACGAAAGATAGACTGCAGTTAGCTGAAATTCCAAGGGAGAAGACAATTTCTAAAACCGATTTCATCGAAAAATATGTGAAACTGCAGAAACCTGTAGTGATAGAGCATTTGATTGAAGATTGGCCGGCCTATAAAAAATGGTCTTTAGAATATATAGATGAAATTGCCGGTGATAGAACAGTGCCTTTGTATGATGATAGGCCAATTAGTTCTGAATTTAAATTTAATGAGCCGCATTTAAAGATGAAGATGAGCGAGTATATCGCTTTGCTGAAATCTAAACCTACTAATTACAGGATCTTTCTGTATCATTTAATGAAGGAAGTGCCTGTGCTGCAAAACGATTTTAAATTCCCAGATATGGGACTGAGGTTTTTAAAGCAATTACCAATGCTCTTCTTTGGTGGAGAAAACTCGAAGGTTTTTATGCATTATGATATAGATTTTGCAAATATACTTCATTTTCATTTCCACGGAAAAAAGCAATGTATTCTCTATCCGCCATCCCAGAGTAAATATCTTTATAAAGTTCCGCATGCATTGATCTCCAGAGAAGATATCGACTTTACGGATCCCGATTTTCAAAAATTTCCTGCATTAAAGGAAGCCCAAGGCTATGTTACTAATCTTAGTCATGGGGAAACTTTATATATGCCAGAGGGTTATTGGCACCAAATGACTTATTTGACTCCGGGATTCTCAATGAGCTTACGAGCGACTTCCAGAAATATTACCAATTTCTCTAAAGCGGTTTATAATTTAGCATTTATGAGGTATTTCGATAATTATATGCGAAAGTTGAGAGGACAAAAATGGATAGATTATAAGAATGAGCAAGCTATTGTAAATACCCATAAAAAGAACAATATTAAAACTTAAATTGCTCTGTAACTTCAAGGATCAGAGCCATTTCAAATCCCCTTTGCTGCAAATAAGAAATTAGCTTTTGCTTTTTTTTATATGGATTAGCTTCTTTGATCAATTTCAGTTTTTTCTTCGTTACATTTTCTAAAGTCTTAAAATACTCAGATTCATCTATTTCGTTAAAAGCCGATTTTATAAGGGGCGCTGAAATATCTCGCTGCTTTAGTTCTTGTTTGATCTTAATTCTCCCCCATTTTTTAATTCTGAATTTTCCTCGAACAAAACTATGTGCAAAGCGTTCTTCGTTTAAAAAATTTTCATGCATTAGCTGGATGGTGATCTGTTCGCAAGCTTCCGGGATCATTCTCATTTCTCGCAGCTTTTCTTGAACTTCTTTTTGAGACCGATCCCGATAGGCACAAAACTGCATAAGTTTTATCGTGGCTTCTTTAATAGTGTAAGATTTTTCGCTGGAGTTTGGCTTCATAGAGCGTAAAGATAGAAAAGAGATTTATACACCTAAAGTTTGTGGTAGAAAACTATAATTTAATAGAGATGGGATAAGTGCCTAATTGAGGCTTTAATTTCTCGTAGTCATCCCATAATGAATTTTATTCAGCCTAGCTTGCCTCGAGGTTCTTGATTTTTGTAAACAAGCCAACAAGAATTTTTACTTATATTACTGCATCTTAATTTATTATCTAAGCTATTCATTCTATGAAATTAAAAATACCCTCTTTGTTATTGTTTATTTGTTGTGTGGGATTATATCCTATAAATGCAAATGCCCAGGGAACCAGGTTGTTACGCCAGCCAACCATTAGCGATCAAAAAATTGCTTTTGTTTATGCTAATGATATCTGGGTTGTTAACCAACCTCTGGGAGAGACCAAGCTTGGTAACGCCCGTAGGCTCACTTCAAATGAAGGTGCAGAAACCAATCCGCATTTTTCTCCTGACGGAAAATGGATAGCTTTTACAGGGCAGTATGATGGAAATGTGGATGTATATATTATTCCTACTGAAGGTGGACAGCCCAAGAGGCTTACTTGGCACCCGGGCAATGATGAGGTTACAGGCTGGACTCCTGATGGGAAATCGGTTTTATTTTCTTCAGGAAGGGAAGGCTATCCAACGGCAGTTTCTAAATTATATACTATTGCTACAAGTGGGGGTATGCCATTAGCTCTAAAAGTTCCAAGGGCTGCTAATGGAGAATTGTCTGAAGATGGTAATTTTCTTGCCTATACTCCTATCTCTTTTTGGGATCCTGAATGGCGCAACTATCGTGGTGGACAGGCGCAACCAATATGGATCTTAAATTTAAAAGATTATTCACTTAAACAAACTCGGAGAACAGATAATGAGAGACATACAGATCCTGTATGGCTTAACGGTAAAATATTCTTTCTATCTGAAAGGGATTTCGCCAACAATATCTGGTCCTATGACCCTGCTTCCGAAGAGCTTAAACAGATAACCTTTCACAAGCAATTTGATGCTAAAAGTTTGGATGCAGGTGGGGGAATGATTGTTTATGAGCAGGGAGGATATCTTCATTTACTCGACCCATCCAACGGAAATAGTAAACAACTTGAAATAAATGTAAATGGAGATTTTAATTGGGCCAGGCCAAGATGGGAAGATGTAGAAACCACCAATCTTATCAATTCTTCATTAAGTCCAACGGGGCAACGTGCCTTATTTGAATATAGAGGAGAGATCTTTACTGTTTCAAAAGAAGAAGGGAACTGGAGAAACATTACCAACTCATCGGGGGCAGCAGATCGATTTCCTGTATGGTCTCCTGATGGTTCAAAAATAGCATGGTTTTCTGATGGTTCGGGGGAATATCAGCTTATGATTGGCAACCAAGAAGGATTAGGAGATATTCGAAGTATAAAGATACCAAATCCAACTTTTTTCTTTAAACCCGAATGGTCACCGAATGGAAAGTATATCGCGTTTACTGATACAGATTACAACCTGTGGTATATAGATGTAAAGAGCGAAAAGATAACCAAAGCCGATGTTGAGGGTTATGCTCATCCAAATCGTTCTCTTAACCCGGTTTGGTCTCCGGACAGCCAATGGATCGCATATGTACGAATTATGGAAAATATGTTTAAAGCGGTAAAAGTGCATAATGTTGAAACCGGTGAAAATCATCAATTAACTAATTCCATGGCCGATGCAATTTCGCCGGTATGGGATGCAAGTGGGAAGTATCTTTATTTTCTTGCTACTACAAATTACGGCCTCAATACCGGGTGGTTGGATATGACAAGTTATGAAAGGCCTGTAACCCGAAGCCTTTATATGATGGTACTTTCAAAAGACACTCCGTCTCCCCTTATGCCCAGACTTTTTGATGAGAAGGAGCAAAAGGAAGAGGAGGTAAATAAAGCTAAGGAAGAGAAAAAGAAATCTGTAAGTAAAACAGAACCTGAAAAGAATGTTGCCCGAGTAAAAATCGATTTTGAAGGATTGGAAAACCGTATTGAAGTACTGGGTGATCCAGATAAAAGTTATACTAATTTATTACCTGGTCCTGAAGGCTATTTATTCTATATGGAGGACATCCCAAATGAGTCTGAATTCTCAGTGAGTCGGTATAGCCTGGAGGAGCGAGAATCTATTCCTTTTTTACCTAAAGTAAATGAAGCTTCTGTTTCCCATGACCGAAAAAATATGCTCTATCGTAACGGCAGTAATTGGGGAATTGTTCCAACCACTAATGGAGCTCCGAATGCTGAGGATAATAAACTGGTGGTTTCCAATCTGAGATTAAAAATAGATCCTATAGATGAATGGAAGCAGATCTTTAGAGAAGGATGGCGTTATCAAAGAGATTTTTTATATGTAGATAATATGCACGGAGCTCCCTGGGATAAAATTTTAGAATGGTATACCCCTTGGTTAGAGCACGTTCGTCATAGATCAGATCTTAATTACTTGGTAGATATATTAGGAGGTGAAATAGCCGTTGGGCATTCATATACTTCAGGAGGGGATTTTCCGGACATTAAAAGAGTCCCGGTAGGATTGCTTGGAGCAGATTATGCTGTGAGATCAAACCGATATTATTTCAGCAGGATCTACAATGGAGAAAGTTGGAATCCGGAAGTAAAGGCACCATTAAGTCTTTCAGGGCTTAATGTAAACGAGGGGGATTTTCTTTTAGAGGTAAATGGAGAAGAAGTTGAAGCTTCCCAAAATCTTTATACTTATTTTGAAGGGACTGCAGGAAGGCAAACCTATATATTAGTGAATGATAAACCTTCCAAAGACGGAGCAAGATTAATTACAGTTGTGCCTGTTGAGAATGAATATCAATTGAGAAGTTTTGCATGGATCGAGGACAACCGAAGGAAAGTCGATGAAATGTCTAATGGAAAACTAGCATACGTGTATGTTCCAAATACAGGGCAACAAGGTTATCAATATTTTAATAGATATTATTTTGCCCAGCAGGATAAGCAGGGAGCTATAATAGATGAAAGGAACAACGGAGGGGGTTCTGCGGCAGATTATATTGTGGATGTACTTGCAAGGGAGCTTCATGGATATTTTAATAGCAAGGTAGAGGGAAATAAGCCCTTTACAACCCCTATGGCTGGAATTTGGGGCCCAAAGGTGATGATCATTAATGAAAGAGCAGGATCTGGAGGAGATCTGCTCCCTTACTTATTCAGAGAAATGGAAATAGGACCCCTAGTAGGTACTCGCACTTGGGGAGGACTTGTTGGCACCTGGGACACCCCTGCCTTTGTGGATGGGGGAAGAATGGTAGCACCGCGCGGAGGATTCTTTGATATTGAAGGAAACTGGGCTATAGAAGGAGAAGGGGTAGCCCCCGATATTGAGGTACATATGACTCCGGCAGATGTTATTGCAGGAAGAGATCCACAGCTAGAGCGTTCTGTTAAGGAGGCACTAAGACTCCTAAAAGAAACCCCTTTAAATCTCAAAAAAGAACCTGCGCCACCGGTAAGATGGAAACGTCCTGAAGGTTGGGAACAAGAAGCAAAAAAAGTTAATTAAGCTGAAGCTGGAGAGAGATCTCCGGCTTTTTAATTGATTATATGGAAACTAGGTGATAGATATTTAGACACTATTAAACTAAACTTTTTCTAAAATTTATAAGTTAATTTTGGGAGTTTCAGCACATATTCTGCAAAAAAAGATTTTTAGTTTCAGGGTCATTTTCATTATTACTCAAATAGTTTCAGAAAATCTTAGATACAAAAAAACCGCTACTCATATAAATGAATAGCGGTTTTAAAATTTTAGTCTAAAACTTCCCCGTTTTTGTCGTGAAAGTGATATTCCATGTACGTGTAAGCGTCTCTTGGTAAAATTTTTACCCAACGCTTATGGTCAAAAAACCATTGGGAGCGGGGCGATGGAAAGCCTCTTGTTAAAAAAGCTGCAATAAATGGGTGCGCACTTAAGGTGATCTTTTTATGATTCTTCTTGATCAGCCTTTCTAGGTCGGTTTTAATTTTATCAATTACTATAATAGGAGCCTCAATCTCTCCTACTCCGTCTGGATTTTCCTCACGGGTCTTGATATTTGTTTCCGGCCTTACGCGTTGTCTTGTAATTTGTATTAACCCAAATTTACTTGGGGGTAATATTTTGTGTTTAGCACGATCATCGCTCATTTCTTCGCGTAAATGATCATAAAGTGCTTTTCTGTTTTCGGCCTTATTCATGTCTATAAAGTCAACCACAATAATTCCACCCATATCACGTAATCGTAATTGTCGGGCTATTTCTGTGGCGCTTATAAGATTTACTTCTAAGGCGGTCTCTTCCTGGTTTTTAGCTTTATTGGAACGGTTTCCGCTGTTCACGTCTATAACGTGCATGGCTTCTGTGTGTTCAATAATCAGGTAAGCTCCTTTGCTCATCGATACGGTGCGACCAAAGGAAGTTTTTATTTGTCTTTCGATACCGAATTTTTCAAAAATTGGAACATTGGACTGATACAGCTTAACTATAGATTCTTTATTTGGAGCAATTTCTGCCACATAATCTTTTAGTTGCGTATAAAGTTCTTCGTCATCTACCATGATAGAGGTGAAAGTGTCATTAAAGATATCTCTCAAAATTGAAGATGCTCTATTTAACTCTCCCAATACCTTGGATGGATGCGGTGCTTTATAAAGCTTTTTACACATTGCTGTCCAGCGACTCATTAAATTTTGGAGATCTCTGTCTAGCTCTGCTACTTTTTTGCCTTCTGCTACGGTTCTTACAATTACACCAAAGTTTTTAGGCTTGATGCTTTTAACCAATCTTTTTAGGCGATCTTTTTCTTCTTTACTTTCAATTTTTTGTGAAACTGAAACTCTGTTAGAGAAAGGTACCAACACAATATAACGACCTGGAAGAGAAAGCTCTGAGCTTATTCTTGGGCCTTTTGTGGAGATGGGTTCTTTCATTACTTGAACCAATAGCGACTGATTTGATTTTAAGGCTTCGGCAATGCTTCCGTCTTTATCAATATCATTTTCAAAAGTCATATTCTGTAACGAATAGTCTTTTAATTTACCTGTGCTTACACGTTTTATGAATTTCAACAAAGTGAGGACTTGAGGACCAAGATCATGATAGTGTAAAAAACCATCTTTTGTATAGCCAACATTTACAAATGCGGCATTTAATCCTGGAACAGCTTTCCTGATCTTGGCAATAAAAATATCACCTACAGCAAAGTTGCTATCGTCTTCTTCTTTGTTTAATTCAACTAGTTTTCCATCTTTAATTAAGGCAAAATCTATAGCAGAGGAACCTGATCTAATAATCAATTCTTTGTCCACTCTTTTAGATTTTTATCCCGGAAATCGGGATGGATTAAACAATAAATTTTCACAGGGTTTTTAAGCCTGGAGAAACCACAATTCAAATAATATTTAAATTCAGTTTCAATTTCAAAGAACGTCTTTTACTAAAAAAAGTAGTGAGAGCACTACTTTTTCTTATGGCGGTTAGCTCTACTTCTCTTTTTACGCTTGTGAGTAGCTACCTTATGTCTTTTTCTTTTTTTACCACTTGGCATAGTGTACTTTTTTTAAATTAATAATTATATACTTTCAAACTCCTTGTTACAGGAATTATTCTTTTACTTCAACATTAGTCTTAACACCATCTACAAAAACACGTGCAGGTTTAAATGCAGGGATATTGTGTGCAGGGATTTTTATTGTAGTATTCTTAGAGATGTTTCTTCCAGTTTTTTCAGCTCTTGTTTTAATAACAAAGCTTCCAAATCCTCTTAAGTAAACATTGTCTCCGCTTTCCAAAGAAGTCTTTACTTCTTCCATAAATGTTTCAACAGTAGCTTGTACATCTCCTTTTTCCATTCCTAACTTCTCTGAAATCTTCGCTACGATATCTGCTTTCGTCATTTTCGTACTATTTAAAATTATAATTGGGGTTCTTAATTTTCAAGGGGGCAAATATAAGAATTAAATCTCCAATATTTCAATCCTAATTCATTAAATAGTAACCAAATAAAGAATTATTATTGCAATCAAACAATGGCATTCATGGTTTTTCATAAAACATTGGTTAATTGGTACTTATGTAATAAAAGAGATTTGCCTTGGAGGCAAACCAACGATCCTTATCGCATTTGGTTGAGTGAAATCATGCTTCAGCAAACAAGAATAGAGCAAGGTTTACCCTATTATTTAGTATTTACAGAGGCATTTCCTACTGTGTTTGATCTCGCAAATGCTTCCCAAGAAAAGGTTTTAAAATTATGGCAAGGACTGGGATACTATTCCCGAGCCAGAAATTTACATGAAACCGCAAAGCATGTGGCAAATAATTTAAACGGAATCTTCCCAACTACCTATATAGAACTGCTTAAATTAAAAGGAGTTGGAGAATATACCGCCAGTGCCATTGCTTCTTTTTGTTTTAATGAGGCTAAGCCTGTTGTAGATGGAAATGTGTATCGCGTTCTTGCAAGGTATTTTGATATTGCTACACCTATTAATAGTAGAGCGGGACAAAAGGAATTTAAATTGCTTGCAGAAGAAGTGTTGTCTACCCAAGAACCTGCTACCTATAATCAGGCGATTATGGAATTTGGTGCATTACAGTGCAAACCGCAAAATCCGCTTTGTGATACCTGCCCACTTTCTTGGAGTTGTTTGGCATTAAAGAATAACACTATTAAGGAATTACCGGTTAAATTGAAAAAAGCCAAGATCAAGAAGAGATACTTTAATTATTTAGTGTTTCTCTCTGAAGAGAACGAAACTTTACTGGAGCAACGTGCGGGAAAAGGAATTTGGGAAGGTTTGTATCAATTTCCTTTGATTGAAACCCAATCTGTATGTTCTTCGGAGGAGTTTGAAGTTTCAGTATTTAAAAAGTCTCTTGTTACAGGACCTATAGAAAAAGTGTCCTTATATAATGACTTGCCAATTATACATAAATTATCCCATCAGCATATATATACCAGCTTTTGGATTATTGAAAAAAAGGTATTAAAAGAAGTATCTATTCCGCTAGCAGAGATCCATCAATATCCGGTTCCTGTATTGATCGCAAATTTTATAAATGAATTTGAACTGAGTGATTATTAACACTATCTTCAAATAAATTTATCCGCTGTAATATTGATATGAAGAACGCGGGATACTAAAGAAATTTCTTTATTTTTAATAAAATGTTTTAATCGAATGGCATTTAATGATGCTGCTTAAATAACTAAAATGACGGGTACACTTAATAAGGTAATGCTAATTGGGCATACAGGAGACGACGTAAAGATGCATTATTTTGAAGGCGGTGGTGCTATTGGAAGATTTCCATTAGCAACCAATGAGGTTTATACCAACAAATCCACTGGCCAAAGAATAGAGAACACAGAGTGGCATAATATAGTGGTAAGAAATAAAGCTGCAGAGATCTGTGAGAAATATCTTAAAAAAGGAGATAAAGTTTATGTGGAAGGAAGATTAAAAAGCAGAAAATGGACAGATGATAAAGGAATTGAAAGATATTCCGTTGAAATTCAGTGCACCGATTTTACTTTTCTAACTCCAAAAACGGAAGCTTCAGGAAATCAGGCACAAAATTCGGCAACAGCAAAACCTATTTCCAATCCTAAAAATGATACTTTTGCCAATCAATCTATGGGCAATGAGGAAGAAGATGATTTGCCTTTCTAAGTCTAACTAAAATATAAGCATTTGGATCCAGATCCTCCCAGTTTAATTTTATCTTTCATCACACTAGAACTGTCGCAGATTATTAGCTTAATTATGCTGGTTTTATTGCTAATTTGTTCTGCACTTATCTCTGGTGCAGAAGTTGCATTTTTTTCTTTAACGCCATCAGATTTTCTATCAGACAATGGTAAAAGAACCAACGCTCAAAAAATAGTAACAAGACTTTTAGAGAAGCCTAAAAAGTTATTAGCTACCATCCTTGTGGCCAATAATACTGTGAACATTGCTATAGTTTTACTTTTTGACTCTGTTACCGATGAATTTTTTGGAAAAATGAATGCGGTTGTTTTTGGTATCAACTTTAAATTTTTGGTAGAAGTTGGAATTGTAACTTTTCTAATATTATTGTTTGGTGAGATATTGCCAAAAGTTTATGCCAGTAGAAATAATGTAAAATTTAGCAATTTAATGGCTTATCCCTTAAATGTATTAGATTTTATAATTTCTCCCCTAAGCATACCAATGCGTGCAGTTACTATATATATCCATGAGAAATTGGGAAAACAAAAAGGTTTTCTAAGTATAGACCATCTATCACAAGCATTAGAAATGACCCGAGAGGATGATACTACGCATGAAGAGCAAAAGATATTAAAGGGTATAGTTTCCTTTGGGAACACAGAAACCAAGCAGGTGATGAGACCTAGAATGGACATTTTTGCACTTAACGAGAATCTGTCCTATAAAGAGATTATTCCAGAGATCGTGGAAAATGGATTTTCCAGGATCCCTGTTTATAAAGAGAATATAGATCAGGTTAGTGGGATTTTATATGTTAAAGATTTACTGCCTTTTTTAGATAAAAAGGATTTTGAGTGGACTTCTTTATTAAGAGAGCCTTATTTTATTCCTGAAAATAAAAAGCTGGACGATCTCCTAAATGAATTTAAAGATAAGAAGATGCATCTTGCAATTGTTGTAGATGAATATGGGGGAACTAGTGGATTGGTTTCTTTGGAAGATATAATTGAAGAAATAGTAGGTGATATTAGTGATGAATTTGATGATGAGGATCTCGTTTTCTCTAAGTTGGATGAATATAATTTTATTTTTGAAGGTAAAACACCACTAAAGGATTTTTACAAGATCATTAAGCTGGACGATTCTTCAAATTTTGAAGAGAACAAAGGAGAATCTGAAACTTTGGCGGGATTTCTTCTCGAAATTTCTGGTGGATTCCCGGGTAAGAATGAGGTGATCTATTTCCAGAACTATCAATTTACTATTGAGGTGATCGATGATAAAAGGATCAAGCAGATCAAGCTGAGTATAGAGCCTTTAATCACTTCTAATGATTAATTTATACCTAGGCGTTCAATTCTAAGGAAACAATCAATAAATTATTTGGAATGAAAAGATTAGCTATTATTTTACTTATACTTTCTTTTTTTACCGCCTGTAAAGAAGAAGTCCTGCCAAAGCCAAAAGCTTTTTTGGCATTGCAGTTTCCTCCGGCAGAATATCAGGAAATAGATCTGGAATGTCCTTATACCTTCGATATAAATAAAATTGCTGTTATTGCTGCCTCAAAAGCGAATGTGGCATGCTGGATAAATTTAAATTATCCAAAATTAAATGCTTCAATATTTATAACCTATCAAGAAGTAAATAATAATTTAGATTCGCTTCTTATGGATTCTCAAAAATTACCCCTTCAACATACCATAAAGGCAGACTTTATTGAAGGTGATGTGTATATTAATTCAGAGCATAAAGCATATGGGATGTTTTATGAGGTAGAAGGAAATGCAGCTTCTCAGGCTCAATTTTATATTACAGATAGCGTGAAACACTTTGTAACAGGTTCTTTATACTTCAATCAAAAACCCAATTACGATTCTATAATGCCAGCGGCATCTTACTTGAGATCTGATATTAAGCGATTAATGGAATCCATTAAATGGAGATAAATTGTTATTAAACTCCTTATATATTATTTATATTAACACATTTTTAGTTAATTAAAATTAAAATTAACTTTTACGTCTAGCCTTAAGAATTTTTCCTAATTTGGTATTTCCTAATTGAAAAAATTAAAATTATGAGGCAAATCCAACTAAATCGCATCAAATTGATGCTTTTACTGTTTATTTTTCCAACAGTGCTTTTTGCACAGGAAACTTTAACAGGTAAAACAATTAATGAGTCGACAGGGGAAGTCGTGCCTTTTGTGAATGTGATTCAAAAAGGTACTACAAATGGAACTACAAGCGATTTTGACGGTAATTTTTCATTAACGGTTGAATCTTTACCTACAACCCTAGTTTTCTAATACATAGGTTTTGAAACTCAAGAAATAGTTGTTACTCAAAATTCACCAATTAATGTAAGTTTTGTAGAAGCTGCAGCGGCCTTAGATGAGGTAGTTATCACTGGTCTTGCAACATCTATTAAAAGATCTAACTCTGCAAATGCAGTATCTTCTATAAGCGCTAAGGAATTGGTGGGGACAACTACTCCTCCCACTTTAGATGGAGCCCTTTATGGAAAATTTCCGGGAGCAATAGTTAGTGCTAATTCTGGAGCACCGGGTGGTGGACTTTCGGTTAAATTAAGAGGTGCTACTTCTTTGCAAGGGAATACCCAGCCTTTGTATATTGTGGATGGTGTTTATATAGATAACTCTTCAATCCCAGCAGGTTTAAATATTGTTTCTGCTGCTGCAGGGCAAGGAAGTTCATCTAATCAGGATAATCCATCCAACAGGATTGCAGATATTAATCCAGAGGATATTGCCAATATTGAGATTTTAAAAGGAGCATCCACTGCTGCAATCTATGGTAGCAGGGCTGCTGCGGGGGTTGTTATTATAACAACTAAACGTGGTTCTGCAGGAAAGACTAGATATAATTTTTCTCAAAGTTTAGGATGGACAGAAGTTATTAACCTTTTAGGTGTAAGAAACTATAATGAGGAAAGAGTGAGAGAAAGTTTTGGAGAAGCCGCTGTTCAGGATTTTATAGAGGCACGTGACGAAAACAGGCTTGTAGATTACGAAAAGGAGCTTTTTGGAGATCAAGGTCTTATTAGTATTACAAATTTTAGCGCCAGTGGCGGGAGCGAAGACACTAGATTCTTCGCAAGTGTTACCCAAAATAAAGAAGATGGAATTGTTGCCAATACGGGTTATGATAAGACTTCATTTAGATTGAACATAGATCACAGGGCAAACGATTTTATTAAGTTTGGCTTTAGTACTAATTACGTAAATTCTACTTCAGACAGAGGGTACTTTAACAATGACAACACTGGAACATCTATAGGAGTTGCTCTTACAGGCACGGTGCCGTGGTTACAATTATTTCCTGATGAAAATGGAAACTATCCAGATAACCCTTTAGGAGCATCAAATATTTTGCAGACTAGAGACCTTGTAGTAAATCAAGAAAAGGTAGATAGGCTTATTACGGGAGGATACGCAAATATAGATCTTTATAAAGCCGAAAAATCCGGCCTTGAACTTATATTAAGAGGAGGATTAGATTATTACGGTTATAACACTTATGCATTTTTTCCAAAAGAACTTCAGTTTCAAAATCCAGATAACGGCGGACAAAACGGAGTTTCTGTACAGGGAACTGCTACCAACAAGAATTACAATGTATCGGCATTTTTAGTACATAATTATTTTACTAAAAATAATATTAATTTCAGAACTCAGGCAGGTTTAACAAGAGAGTCTTTTGATCAAAACCGATATCTTTTGGCAGCTACAGATCTTGTTGCTTCTGAAACTAACGTAGATCAGGCCACCAACACCGGTGTTGAACAAACTAGGATTAGGCAGGAAGATGCTGGTTTTTTTGTTCAGGAAGAGGTAAATTATCAAGATAAGGTAATAGGTACAATTGGTTTGAGAGGCGATAAATCTTCAAATAACGGAGATGCGAATGAGCTCTTTTACTATCCAAAAGCTTCAGTTGCAGTAAACTTTAACGAGTTCGATTTCTGGAATCAGGAATCGTTTTTGGGTCAATTTAAAGTGAGAGCTGCATATGGAGAAGCAGGTAATTTCCCTCCGCCAGCTGGATTATTCACTTCCTATGATAGCTATACAAACGTAGGAATAGATGGTACTTTAAAAGGAATTAGTTTAAGGGGAGTTTTGGGAAATCCAGATCTTAAATTTGAAAGACAAAGAGAATTTGAAACAGGAATTGATTTTGGAATGTTCTCTAACAGGTTCACCGGCTCGATTACTTATTACAAGAAAACAGTTGATGATTTAATTCTTCTTTCAGTTAAAGAACCATCTTCAGGGTTTGGGAATCAATTTGTAAATGGGGGTAGTCTTGAAAATAGAGGAATAGAAATTGGCATTAATGCCATCATAGCTAGAAGCCGTGATTTCAACTGGGATTTGGGAATTAATTTCTTCAAAAACGAATCTGAAATTACCAAGCTTGATGTTCCTGCTTTTAATGTGGGTGCCTTTGGAGCAACTCTTGGAACCTTTAGAATTGAAGAAGGAAAAAGTGCTACTCAGCTTGTAGGAATTGGGCCAAATGCAGGTGCTAATGGTCTGCAGGTATTTGGAGATTCTGAACCGGATTTCCAAATGGCTTTTAATAACTTCTTAAGATATAAGGCTTTTGAACTTTCGTTTTTATGGCAGTGGAAAAAAGGAGGAGATAACGTAAACTTAACCGCGTTATTAACAGATCTTAGTGGTACAAGCCACGATTTTGATACTGTAGATCTGGATCCGGAAGGACAATTAGGTAATGGCCCCTACAGGGTTAGTCAACTTGGTTCTTCGGCCGGTGTATTCATTGAAGATGCTGGATATGTTAGATTGAGAGAGCTTGGATTGTATTATAATATACCATCCTCCCTTTCAAACAGATTACTTAACGGAACTTTTGAGAGAATAAGGTTAGGATTCTCAGGGACAAATCTTGTGAATTTATTTGATTATAATAGTTATGACCCTGAAGTATCAAATTTTGGAGGAAGTGCTATTTTCAACGCAGTTGAAGTGACTCCTTTCCCTTCATCCAAACGTTATTTATTTAAAGCAGAATTTAACTTCTAAAATGATCAGTATGAAAATTATAAATAAACTATTTGTTTTAATGGCCATTGGAATTTTTACTGTCTCCTGTGAGGTAGAAGAGTTTTCAGATTTAAATGGCCCTGAAGTAGATGCCTTAGTAGAAAATCTTGGTCGTGGAGATCTTCAGGATCTTGTAGGGGGAGTGTTTTATTCTATGAGAGAAGGTTTAGGTAACTACTATGATGACGTAGGAGTTATAGGCAGGGAATTTTATCGTTTTTCAAGTTCAGATCCTCGTCTTACCGCTGATCTGTTGGGTAGAGAGAATGCAGTTCTTGACAACAACACTTTTTATATTACTACTCCCTGGGCAGCCAGATACAGAACAGTAAAAAATGCAAATATAATTCTTAATGCCTTAGAAAATTCTACGGCAGACTTTTCACCGGAAGAATTAAGTGCTACAAGAGGCTTTCTTAAAACTATAAAAGCTTATGAGCTTTTGCTTAATTTGAACCTGACCTACCAGAATGGTATTCGCATTGATGTTAATGATCCCAATAATTTAGGCCCTTTTGTATCTTATTCTGAAGCCTTATCGGCAATTAGAAGTTTAATGGAAGAAGCCGCAACAGATCTAGCTTCGGGAGGTGATTCCTTTCCTTTTAAAATGACAACAGGTTTTGCAGATTTTAATACTCCAGCTAATTTTCTCCAAGTAAACAAAGGCTTGTCTGCAAGAGTAGCGGCTTACCAAGAGGATTATCCTGCAGTGCTGAATTTTCTCGAGGATTCATTTATGGATCTCACCGGTAATCTTGATAAAGGAATTTATTATGTTTTTTCTGAAGATCAAACTGATTTGGCAAATCCGGTGTTTTTTCCTGAAAATGCATCGGCTGCTGGGGTGAGAGTTGTTCAGCCTGGATTTATAGCTGATGCAGAAGCTGGCGATAGTAGGATTGAAGAGAAAACACGTTTAAGAAATGAAACGATAACTTTTGATGGACTTTCTGGAGATTATGATTTCTTCGTATACACTTCCAGAACAGATGATATTCCAATAATTAGAAATGCTGAATTGATCCTGCTTTATGCTGAAGCCAATATTGCAACTAGTAATCCTACTGAAGCGGTAGAAGCTTTAAATGTGATTAGAAACGCTGCATCATTACCTGATTATTCGGGTCCTGTTACTGAAGCTGCACTTTTTGCTGAAATGTTGAAGCAAAGAAGATATGAGCTTTATGGGGAAGGTCACAGATGGATAGATGCAAGAAGGTTTGATATCCTAAACACTTTACCTATTGATAGATCAGGTGATGACGTATTTACTCAATTCCCAATTCCGCTTACAGAAAATCAGTAATTTTTAATTAACCTAAACTTTAAAACGGGTCCTAATTGTAAATTTCTACATTTAGAACCCGTTTTTATTTCTTAACAGGACTGGTTATTTTATAGTATTTTCGCTCAAAAATACTTTATTACACCCTGCTAAATGCCTCTTAAAAATCTTAAATGGTTCTATTTGATCCTCTTGTCACTTGTCTGGGGAAGTTCATTTATACTTATCAAAAAAGGTTTGGTGGGCTTAACTCCATTGCAGTTAGGTTCTTTTAGAATAATTTTCGCTTCGTTATTCTTAATTATAATTGGGTATAAAGGCTTATTTAAACTCACAATACCACAATGGAAATGGATCGCTGTTTCGGCATTTTTAGGGTCCTTTTTTCCTGCCTTTCTTTTTGCGTTTGCAGAAACAGAAATTGATAGTGCAGTAGCTTCTATATTAAATGCTACAACCCCTTTAATGACCTTAATATTTGGGGTACTATTCTTTAAGATTATTTTTACTCAAAATAAAGCACTTGGAGTGATCATAGGATTAATAGGAACTCTAGGCCTTATCTTTAGCGGTTCTCAAGTAAATCCCGATCAAAATTATTTATATTCTGGATTAGTGATTATAGCGGCGGCTTGCTATGCGCTTAATGTAAATATTATAAAGCGTTATATGCACAGTATTCCAGCATTAGCGCTTACTACAGGAAACTTTCTGGTAATCTTGATCCCATCTATTTTGGTTTTAATGTTTTCAGGATTCACTTTTGAAGATGTTCTAAAAGATGAGGTGGTGAGTACGTCCATTTTATATGTCCTTATTCTTGGGATTATAGGAACTGGTATTGCTATGATTATTTTCAATAAACTAATTCAGATATCAGATCCTGTATTTTCTACTTCTGTAACCTATACAATACCTGTGGTGGCTCTTGGTTGGGGAATTTTAGATGAAGAGGTTTTTAGTTTATTTCAGCTGATTTCTATGGGTGTAATTATGCTAGGTGTGTTCTTAGTGAATAGGGCAAAAAATTTATATACCAAAAATAAAAAGACCGACTAATAGCCGGTCTTTTCTACATTAATAAATATTATTATTTTTCAAAATCAGCATCAACAACTCCTTCATTAATTTTAACTGAAGTCACATTGAATTCGAATGATTGCGGTCCAAAAGATTGGGAAATTGTAAAAGGAAATTTAACTCCTTTTACTTCCTTATAATTACTATATCCTGTTGGAACACTCATAGTTTGTCCACCTTGAGAAACTGTTTTAACAGACTTCACTTTTAAGCCAGATTCTACATCATAGAAATTTGTAGTGTCTTCTGTGATAGCTACTTTATAAGCATCTTTACCATCTACAGCTTCTATCCCGATAATTTTGGCTCCTTCTGCATTAAGTTCTGGGAACGGGTTAGCATCAGCTTTCGCAGCAGCTATTTGCTCATCTGTATAATCCATTTTTTGCCCTTGAGCTACCATAAAACCAGTTTTTCCATTAAAAACTTGCTTGCTTATTGGATTACCCCCCATTGCAACTAAAGTAGAAGATTTTCCGGTTGAGGTAGTCTTCATTTCTAAGTCTAACTTCTGTCCTTGAATCTCGGCTTGTGCCATCATCAAAACACTTTCTACTGCTTTAACCGCTTCTTTTCCACCAATAGCTTTAAGGTAATTGTTGAAAATTGTTTCAGCATTTAAAGAAGCATCTACGGTTTTATTAAATTCCGGCTTCGCAATCTTGTTACCTTCTATATCAAAATAAACCACAGGGATCTTTTTCCCGTTGTAAGTTAAATTTTCAAGGCTTTCTCCAACTTCACTTCCCTTCCCGGCAATAACTATACGAGCATTGTCTGCCATAAAGTATTTTTTAGCTACTCGTTGAACATCTTCCGCAGTAACAGCATTTATGTTCTTAAGATAGTTCTCATAGTAATCTTTTGGAAGATCATCTGTTTCAATATTAAGCGCATATCTAGCAATAGTAGAAGGTTGTTCTAAGGCCATTACAAAATTACCTACATATTTACTTTTTGCATTTGCTAATTCTTCTTTAGATACTTTTTCATTTCTAATTCTATAGATCTCATCTAAGAATGCAACTACAGCACTATCTGTAACAGCATTTCTCACACTAGCGCTAGAGGTGAAAGTAGAAACATATTTGTCATCCCCGGTACTTGCATAAGCTCCGTATGTAAATCCTTTATCTTCTCTAAGGTTTAGGAATAATCTTCCCTCTCCACCACCACCAAGTATCTGGTTTGCTATGATAGCTGGGAAATAATCTTTATCTCCTTTTTTAAGTTTAATAGTATTCACAACTGCAACTTCACTTTGAACGGCATTTGGCATATTCAAGAAGTTCACCTGAGTATATTGAACATTTGTAGGATCTCCAATGTTAAATTTTGGAAGGTCTTGGCTTTTCCAATCTCCAAAATATTTCTTTGTTAGATCTTTAACTTCATCTGGTTTAACATCACCAACTATAACCAAGTATGCATTTTTCGGTGAGAAATAATCATTGTAATAATTCTGAACATTAGATAATGTTAATGGCTCCACAGTTTCCTTAGTAACCATTTCACCATAAGGGTGATTCTTTCCGTAGGCTAAAGCCGATCTTAATCTTCTTGCATTTGAAGCAACATTTTTTTCATCTGCTTTTAAACCTTCAAGTGTACGTTCCTTAGACTTATTAAACTCTTCCTGAGTAAAATTAGGTTTTAGAGCTCCTTCTGCCATTAATTCCAGAACACGCGGGAAATATTTTGAAAGTGTATTAGCACTTGCTCCACTTGCGAAAAAATTGATATTTGCTCCCAAATAGTCTATCTCTTCATTAAACGCGTCCTTACCAATATTTTTGGTTCCAGAGCCAAACATATCTCCAAGTAGAGAAGAAACACCAGCCATAGATCCTTCAGGATGTGGAGGATTGTCTAAGGTAAAAGTCATATTTACTCTAGGGAGTTTGTGATTTTCCACCACTAATACCTTAAGTCCATTATCTAGAGTGAAGGTTTCCGGAGATCCCAGATTGATCTTTGGTGCAGGTCCAGCTTCGGGTTGCTTTGTGCGGTCTATTTGTGCCTGAATTCCCAAGGTTATCAGGAATAAAAGGGCAAATGCGGTTATTTTATTTTTCATTATATATGTTTTATTTTAGTTATTCTGAATCAGCACTTTTTGGTAAATATTTTAAAACCAAACGTTGATTTGGATTTAAATATTCATTCGCTACTCTTTTTATATCTTCTCTTGTGATAGAACGGTAGATCTCAATTTCATTATTGATTAAATTGGTATCTCCAAAAAGTTCATGATAAGTGGCTAAAGATCCGGCAATACCTTCAACACTGCTATTTGCATTAACAAATCTATTTTCGAAAGTGTTTTGAAGTTTTTCAAATTCTCTTTCTGAAATTAATTCGGTCTGCAATTTCACAATTTCTTCATCTATTTCAGCAACCAATGTGTCAAGTTCTGTTCCTCCTAAAGGAATTCCGAAAACCACATACTGTCCATAATCTTCCTGACTAATATTGAAAGCTCCAATTTGTAAAGCTTGTTTTTGCTCATCTACAATTTTTTTGTAAAGTCTAGAGGATTTTCCATCAGATAGAACAGAAGATACCATGTCTAGTACATAAGCATCTTTTTCCTTCATTGAAGGAGTTCTGTAGGCCGTAACTATTGCTGGTAACTGGATGTTTGGGTCTTCATAAGTAGCATTTATTTGCGAAGTTATAGGCTCCTCCTTAATATTAATAGGATCTACCATTGCTCCTTTTGGAATAGGTCCAAAATAATCCTCTACCAATTTTTTAGTTTTAGAAATATCTATGTCTCCTGCAACAACTAAAGTAGCATTATTAGGAACGTAGAATTTTTTATTGAAGGCTTTAAACTCTTCAAGCGTTGCAGCGTCTAGGTGGTCCATGGACCCAATAGTTGCCCATCTGTAAGGGTGCTTCTTATATAGATTTTTCTTAACCTCGGCCAAGATCTGTCCATAAGGGGCATTATCTACACGCAATCTTTTTTCTTCTTTTACTACTTCATTCTGCGTGTCTACACCTTTTTGGTCTATAACCGGATGCAACATTCTTTCCGATTCTAACCACAAGCCTAATTTTAAATTGTTAGATGGAAAGTTCTCGTAATAGTAGGTTCTATCATCGGTTGTATTGGCATTGTTGGATCCTCCGTTAGAAGAAACAATTTTAAACCAGCTCCCTTTTTCAATATTCTTTGTCCCTTCAAACAAAAGATGTTCGAAGAAATGCGCAAATCCTGTGCGCTCAGGGTTTTCATTCTTGGCCCCTACATGGTACATTACTGAAGTAGTTACTACTGGAGCCGAATTATCCTGATGTAAAATAACGTGTAAGCCGTTATCTAGATCATATTCGGTAAACTCAACTTCTTGTGCAATTCCGGTTGCCCCCAGAAGTAGCGCACAGGCTGACAATTTAATTTTGTTGATCATTTTCAATGGTTTTTTTTATGTGCATTATTAGTATTACAACTTGCCCTTTTGTTACAAAAGAATTCAGAATTCACACAATCTTATAAAAAGTTTAATATATGTGTATTAATAATTGTTAAAATTAACAGCAGTTTAGGCGATTTAATCCTTGAATTTTTGGAACTTTACTCAAGTTCAAACCCTCGAGAGATGAAAAATATACGTATTCCTATAAAATATGGAGTTGCCATTGCTGCTGCCTTAATAGCTTATTTTCTAATTTTATCAATTTTTGGAGCACATAAAAATCCAGTTTTTAGCCTATTTAATGGAGTGATCATGGCTTTTGGTATGTATGAGTCGATAAAGCACTATCGCTCAGATAAAGGAGCAAAATTTAAATATCAAAAGGGATTTATGAGTGGCTTGCTTACAGGATTCAATGCAACCATAATCTTCACTATTTTCTTCGGAATCTATTCTACAGAACTCAACCCTGGTTTCCTGGACGAACTGCTTACCATGTGGCGTAGTGACTATAATGCGGGTGTAGGTATTATACTTTTTGTAGTGGGAATAATGGGATTTGCCACTAGTTTTGTGCTAACGCTTGCTTTTATGCAGCTATTTAAAGATTCTTGGAATACCGTAGAAGGAAATAAGCACACTTTAGGAAATTAAATAAAGAGTTTGTGAATTAATTATTTAGAAGTATATTTGCACCCGCTTGAGGAAAATTCTCAAGTGGTTTATTTCAAAATAATTAACTAATAAATACGCTATGTACGCAATTGTAGAGATAGCAGGGCAGCAATTTAAAGTTGCAAAAGACCAAAAAGTATTTGTTAACCGTTTAGCGGGAGAAGAAGGAGACAGTGTCTCTTTTGATAAAGTTCTTCTTTCAGGCGATGGTGACAATATTACTTTAGGCGCCCCAGCTATAGACGGAGCTTTGGTAGATGCTAAGATCACCAGACACGTTAAAGGAGACAAAGTTATTGTCTTTAAAAAGAAAAGAAGAAAAGGATACCGTGTGAAGAATGGTCACCGTCAATCCTTAACTGAGATTTCAATTGTAGGAATTACACTTCCAGGTGGTAAGAAATCTTCTTCTGCTAAAGCTGAACCTAAAAAAGAAGCTCCAAAGGCTGATACTAAGGCAAAAGCAAAAAAGGAAGTAGAAGTAAGTGAAAATTTAGTAACTCGTGCTGAGCACCGTGTGGAAGGAAACATTGAGATCAATGTAGATAAACTTCTTCACAGTATTGGAACTGCTGCTAAAGCTGATGCTGATGACTTGAAAGAGATCAACGGAATTGGCCCTGCTTACGAAGCTAAGTTAAACGAAATAGGTATTTATACTTATGAGCAAATTAGCAAGTTAAAAGCTGCCGATAGAGAAGAACTTTCTGCTATCGATGGTATTACTCGTGAGAAGATCGAATCTGAAGAATGGGTAAAGCAAGCTAAAGAATTGCTAAAGAATAAATAAGAATACTAATTAGAAAAACTATAAGCCATGGCTCACAAAAAAGGTGTTGGTAGTTCCAAGAACGGTAGAGAATCAGAATCAAAACGCTTAGGTGTTAAGATTTTTGGAGGTCAAGCCGCAACTGCTGGAAATATCATCGTTAGACAAAGAGGCTATACACACAATCCAGGCGAGAATGTGTATGGAGGAAAAGACCATACTTTACACGCTAGAGTAGACGGTCTTGTAAAATTTACAAAAAAGAGAAATAACAAATCTTACGTTTCTATAGAACCGTTTGAAGCATAGTTGATCTTTTATACTTATTAAAAAGCCCTTTCTGGAAACAGAAAGGGCTTTTTTGTATCTTATTAAGATTAAGCTGAAATGAAAATGAATTTCATCACTGTTTTTAATACGACCGAAAATTTCCAATTAGCAATTATCAGGAATTTATTCGACATGGAGAATATTCAATATAGAATACCTGACGAATTTGTGAATAGTGCGGCAGGAATCGGGGGTCTCGGAATCACTGGTATGCGAGTTCAAGTTATTGAAGAAGATTTAATAAGGGCTAAAAAAATATTAGAAGGTGTAAGTATACTTTAGCATCCAAACTTGCCTTCAAAAAGCGTTTAATAAAAAGGCCCCTTACTAGAAATAGAAAGGGGCCTTTTATTAATATGCCAATGGCATTAGTATCTGTAATATTCAGGCTTAAATGGACCTTCTACAGTTACTCCTATATATTTAGCTTGATCTTTTGATAGTTCAGTTAACTCAACTCCAATTTTTTCTAAGTGAAGCATTGCAACTTTTTCATCTAAATGCTTCGGAAGCATATAAACTTCATTTTCATAGTTATCTGCATTTTTCCAAAGTTCAATTTGTGCTAATGTTTGGTTTGTAAATGAGTTACTCATCACAAAACTTGGGTGACCAGTAGCACAACCAAGATTTACTAATCTTCCTTCAGCAAGAAGAATGATATCTTTTCCATCTATAGTATACTTATCAACTTGTGGCTTAATAGTGTCTTTAGTTTTACCGTGGTTATTGTTTAACCAAGCAACATCAATTTCATTATCAAAATGCCCAATATTACAAACTATGGTCTTATCCTTCATAGATTCGAAATGCTCACCTCTAACGATATCTTTATTCCCTGTTGTAGTAATTACGATATCTGCAACTGGAAGAACCGTTTCCAATTTCTTAACTTCAAAACCGTCCATTGCGGCTTGTAAGGCACAAATTGGGTCAATTTCTGTAACAGTTACAATAGATCCTGCGCCTTTAAAAGAAGCGGCAGTTCCTTTTCCAACATCACCATAGCCACAAACTACAACTCTTTTCCCTGCAAGCATAATATCTGTAGCTCTTCTAACAGCATCTACTGCACTCTCTCTGCATCCGTATTTATTATCGAATTTAGATTTTGTAACAGAATCGTTAATATTGATCGCTGGCATTGGAAGTGATCCATTTTTAACACGTTCATACAACCTGTGTACACCAGTTGTGGTTTCCTCAGAAATCCCTTTAACACCACCAGCTAATTCAGGATATTTATCCAATACCATGTTGGTGAGATCGCCACCATCATCAAGGATCATATTCAAAGGCTTTCTATCTTCCCCAAAGAATAATGTTTGTTCGATGCACCAGTTAAATTCTTCTTCATTCATCCCTTTCCACGCATAAACAGGAACTCCTGTTGCTGCAATAGCCGCAGCAGCTTGATCTTGGGTAGAAAATATATTACAAGAACTCCAAGTTACCTCAGCTCCTAAAGCCTTAAGCGTTTCTATTAAAACTGCAGTTTGAATGGTCATGTGCAAACATCCTGCAATACGAGCACCTTTTAAAGGCTGCTCTGCTCCAAATTCTTCACGAAGTGACATTAGTCCTGGCATTTCAGCTTCAGCCAATTCTATTTCTTTTCTTCCCCATTCTGCAAGGGAAATATCTTTAACTTTATAGGCCGTATAAGGCACTGTTTTAGTAGACATATTGTTATATTTGATTTTTAGCAATTTTTTCAGTGGCAAAAGTACGTAATATCTAACAGAATTTCATGCCCATTTACAAAACAATAACAGTTGATGAAGGCACTAAAGTGCTCATTTGGAAGATCGAAGAAGATCTGGATTGGCTAAGCCGTGGAATAGATTTAACTACCAATTGCCAAAACAGAGTGGAAGGAATGAAGTCTGAAATTCATAAACGCGGATTTATGAGTATCAGGCATTTATTTGCAGAAATGGGGTACTCAGATCAGGATCTTTACTATGACGAACTGGGAAAACCTCATCTTAAGGATGGGAAATTTATATCCATTACTCATTCCTTTAATTTCACCGCTATTATAATCAGTGATCATCAAGTAGGGATCGATATCGAAAAACAACGGGACAAGATTATAAAGATTGCAGAGAAATTTACGCCTTTAAAAGAATATCATACCCTGGCAAATGAAGAAGCATTAATAAGGAAACTTACTATTGTTTGGGGTGCAAAAGAGGCTATTTACAAGCTACATGCCGAACCCGGATTAGGGTTTTTGCAACATATTAATATAGCAGATTTCGACTTTGATGATGCTAAAACTTCTGGGAAGGTCTATTTTAAGGGAAATAATTCCAACTATAATCTCAATTTTTTAGAGTTTGAAGGATTTACTTGTGTTTATGCACAACCGGATAAGACACAGAAAAAGAATTAGTCCATGCTTACCACGACGCTCTATGAGAATATTTCTCTTCTGAAGGAATTAAATGAAAAGCAGCTTGCTGTTCTAATAGATCCTGATAAATTTTCTGAAGAAAACACTAATACATTTTTAAATAATTTACCTTTTAATACCTCTCATATTTTTGTTGGAGGTAGTACTGTTGGAGCCAATAAAACCGAAAAAACGGTTAGAGTCATAAAACAAAATTCCAATTTACCTGTAGTTTTGTTTCCTGGAGATCATTCTCAAATAACCGAAGAGGCAGATGCTCTTCTTTTTCTAAGCTTGTTATCTGGAAGAAATCCAGAATATTTAATAGAGCAACAGGTAAAATCTGTAAACAAACTAAGAAATTCTAATTTAGAAGTAATACCAACTGGATATATTTTGATAGATGGAGGTCGTGAAAGCGCTGTTGAAAGAATTAGCAACACCCAGCCTATTTCTCAAAACAATCTAGAACTTATTGTAAATACAGCCTTGGCAGGACAATATTCTGGAAAGAAGATCATTTATTTGGAAGCCGGAAGTGGCGCATTGCATCATGTGTCATTACAGATTATTAGGGAGGTAAATAAAGCATTATCTATCCCTTTAATAGTAGGTGGTGGGATAAGCTCTATTCATCAGCTTACTTCTATATATGAAGCTGGTGCAGATATGGCAGTAATTGGAACTGCCTTTGAAACAGGTAACTTTTCAAATTGAGTTAATCATAACTTTAATCGCTAACTTTGATATTCAAAATTTAGCTTCAAACCATTACCATGAAAATTTCAGTAGAACTTACGCTTACTCCTTTACAGGACGAATACGAACCTGCAATTATAAATTTCATTAAGAAATTAAGAGCTTCTGGATTAACCGTTTTAGAAAATCCTTTAAGCACTCAAATTTATGGGGATTATGATGCAGTTATGGAAGTCTTAAATAGGGAGATGAAAGTAGCTTTGGAGTCTATAGAACGCGGACTTTTATATATAAAAATTGTAAAATCTGACCGAAGCGAGTATGCAGCCGATTTTTGATTTTTTCTTTGAGCAATATTATAGCTATCCTACTTTATTTATTTATCTGGAAGTTATTGCAGTAGTTTTTGGATTTCTTTCTGTTTGGTATTCTAAACAAGAAAATATCTTAGTATATCCAACAGGAATAATAAGCACATTAATATTTGTTTATTTATTGTGGCAATGGGGCTTGTTAGGTGATATGATGATAAATGCCTATTATTTTTCCATGAGTATATATGGGTGGCACATCTGGACTCGCAAAGTGGACGCTGTTCATTTTACTCCGGTCACCAAAATGACGAAAAAGGAACATGGTTTATCAATAATAATATTTCTCTCAACCTTACTATTTGTATTTGCAGTATATAGTTATTTTGATAAATGGAACAATTGGACAGCTTATGTAGATACTATTACTACCGCAGTATTTTTTGTGGGAATGTGGCTAATGGCAAGGAAGAAAATAGAAAACTGGATCTATTGGATAATTGGGGATATAATCTCTGTCCCCTTGTACTTTTATAAAGGTTTAACTGTAACCAGTTTTCAATATTTATTATTTACAATTATAGCCATTTTTGGTTACTTTGCATGGAAGAAAAGCTTAAACAAAGGCCTTCAGCCTGTTTTAGAGTAGTCTTGTTTGGTCCCGAATCTACTGGGAAAACTACTATGGCAAAACAACTTGCAACCCATTTTAAAACTATTTGGGTGGAGGAGTATATGCGGGAATATCTCCAAGAAAAATGGGATCTTAAAAAGGAAGTCTGCAAGCCTAATGATATTTTACCAATTGCGATTGGCCAGATGAATTTGGAGAATGAAAAAGTTGGACTAGCAGATAAAGTCCTGATTTGTGATACTAATCTTTTAGAATTAGTGGTTTATTCTAAGGCATATTATAATGATTTTTGTGAACCTTCTCTTCTTAAACATGCGTTAAACAATTGGTATGACCTTTACTTTTTAACTAATATTGATGTTCCTTGGGAAGCAGATAATCTTAGAGATAAACCTCAAGATCGTGAAGGTATGTTCATCAAATTCAAAAGTGCCCTACAGCTATATAAAAAACCTTTTATTGAACTAAAGGGGAATGAGAATGAACGTTTTGAAACTGCGGTTTCAGCAATTAATGAACTCTTAAATTCAAAACATTGAAGTTTAGTCAACAAGATATAGCCCAAATAGAAAAGAAGGGCATTACAATAAAACAGGTAGAAGATCAAATTGCTACTTTTAATCGAGGTAATAAAACGGTTATAATTAGCACAGCAGCTACTATTGGAAATGGTATTATCCAGTTGGATAAAGTCGAAGCTAAAAAAAATATCGCTATATACGATGATCTAAAAAACAATTTTAAGATCGTTAATTTTATTCCGGCGTCTGGAGCAGCAACCAGAATGTTCAAGGAATTATATGTGTTTATTGAAAAATTTGATCCTGAAAACGATTCGTTAGCCGATTATTTAAAACATAAGAAGAATAATAAATTAGAGCAATTTCTAAATAAGCTCGATAAACTTCCTTTTTTTAAGCAAGCTTTTAAACTTACCTTAAGGAACTATCCCCATTATGAAGCTGCATCTGCAGATGCTCAAAAATACTACGTGGTAGAAACCTTTTTGAAGGATGGTGAAATGGATTTAGGGAATTACCCAAAAGGATTGGTGCCTTTCCATAGATACGGAGATATTACGGCCACCGCGTTTGAAGAACATTTATATGAAGCTGCCCTGTATGCTTCAAAAAGCAATAGAGTAAATCTTCATTTTACCGTTTCTAAAGAGCATCTAGAAAAATTTCAGAAGGAATTTACCAAGATCAAAGATCGTGTAGAACAGGAAACAAATACCACTTTTTATATCGCATATTCTTTTCAAGATCCAAAGACCGATACGATAGCGGTAACAGATTCTAATGAAGCATTTAGAACACTAGAAGGTGAACTGTTCTTTAGACCAGGTGGACATGGTGCATTAATAGAAAATCTAAATAATATAGATGCAGATCTTGTTTTTATAAAGAACATAGATAATCTTGTAACTAAGCAGCATCGGGATGAACTCGCCTACTATAAAAAAATGTTAGGTGGAAAATTGCTGAAACTTCAGCAAGAATGTTTTTATTATTTAGAAGTATTAGATAAAGCAGATTTTTCCAGCATAAGTCTTCAACAGATTTCTAGTTTTATGAGCGATCAGCTTTTCTTAGATGTTAAAAATGATGCGGCCTCTAAATCAGAAAGTGAAAGGATAGAAAGAATGAAATATCTTTTAAATAGACCTTTGCGAATTTGCGGAATGGTTAAAAACGAAGGAGAACCTGGTGGAGGGCCATTTTTAGTTGAGTTCGAAAATGGTGAACGATCTCTTCAGATTATAGAAAGTGCTCAAATAGACAATACGAATCCTCATCAAAACGAAATAGCACAAAATGCTACACATTTTAATCCAGTGGATCTGGTTTGCGGATTAAAGAATTATAAAGGTGAAAAGTTCGATCTGCATAACTATGTAGATCCGGAGATGAGCTTTATTTCATCTAAGACCAAAGATGGTAGGAATTTAAAAGCATTAGAGCTTCCTGGATTATGGAATGGTGCAATGGCAAAATGGAATACCGTTTTTGTGGAAGTCCCCGTATGTACATTTAACCCAGTTAAAACAGTAGCAGATCTATTAAAACCAAGTCATCAGCCTAAATAACTATGCCTGATTTTCATATTCTGGAATCTGAAATTTCTTGGAAAGCTGTTAGAAGTTCAGGTCCGGGAGGGCAACATGTTAATAAAACCTCTTCTAAAATTGTGCTTACTTTCAATCTTACTGGTTCCTCAGGTTTAACGCAAACGGAGAAAGAACTTCTAAACACAAAATTAGCTAACAGGTTAACCAATGCAGGAGAATTGATCTTAGAAAGCAGTGAAACTAGAAGTCAGCATAAGAATAAAGAATTGGCCTTTACCAGATTTAAGTTACTTATATCTTCTTCCCTCAAGAAGCCAAAGCTGAGAAGGAAAACCAAACCCACAAAAGCTTCAAAATTCAAAAGACTTCGTGCCAAGAAGATCACTTCAGAAAAAAAATCAAACAGACAGAAACCCGATCTTTAGCACTTTCATTAATATTAGTGGGGAATTGAGCCACATGTTATTAATGAAATCCTCACATTTTCCTTTATATACAAAAGGGTTAATGGAGGTTAACAGCATGTTTCTAGCCCATTAGCTGTATTTTTTTTAAATGGTATAATATTTCGTTAAGAGTTAACACGAAAACTTTTATTAATTTAAAAAGTACAACCATGAAAAAATTAGGATTAACATTAGCAGCAGTAAGTTTTTTCTTTGCTACTACACAAGCACAAGTAGTAGGTGAAGTTCAATCTGAAGTAGCAGTTGAGGCGGAAGTAGCAGTTGCAGGTGATGAGTTCGAAACTATAGAAATTGCAGCTTTACCAGAAGCAGTAACTACAGCTATCTCTACAGAATTTCCAGAAGCACTTACAACAGAAGCATTTGTGAAAAATGAGGACCAAGAGCTTACTTATAAAGTAAAATTAAACGTTGAAGGTCTTGAAAAAGAGGTTTATCTAGATGCCGAAGGTAGCTGGATAGAAAAAGAAGAAGTTAAATAAGATAATTAACCAACCCATCTTCTAAATAAAAAGAGCCGGCATTTATGTCGGCTCTTTTTTGTTCTAATATGTAAGCCGGTAAAGAACCATAATTCGTAAATTTACCAGATATGTAATCCAATGTTTAATTATGGTGTCAATTCTTATCGTAGAAGATGATGTAGCATTTGCAACAATGTTAAAGACATTTTTTGAAAAAAGAAATTATCATGTAGATACTTCATTTTCTGCAGGAGAGGCCTTTAAAAAAATGAAATTATCTCCTTTTGAAGTTATACTTACAGATGTTAGACTGCCAGATATGGATGGGTTAGAAGTGCTTCGCGAAGTTAAAACAAACTATCCATCGGCCCAGATTATTGTTATGACCAATTATGCCGAGATCGATATGGCAGTAAAAGCTATGAAGAACGGCGCTTTCGATTATGTTTCGAAACCATTTAGACCCGAGGCAATTCTACAAACCATAGAAAATGCTTTAAATCAAAAGGCAATGAATGGAGATTTGGATCCCATTCAAATAGAAAAGCCTAAGAAAAAAGAAAAAACTCTTGTTTCAGAATCTTCAGTTGAGTTTGTTAAGGGAGTTAGTGATGCAGCAATAAAATTAAACGATTATATAGAACTGGTTGCACCTACCAATATGTCTGTTCTTATCATGGGCGAAAGCGGAACTGGTAAAGAACAGGTTGCCAAAAGCATTCATAATAAAAGCAAGAGGAAAGGTGCTGCTTTTATTGCTGTAGATTGTGGAGCCATCCCAAAGGAAATTGCTTCCAGTGAGTTCTTCGGCCACGTAAAAGGATCTTTTACTGGCGCTATTCAAGATAAAACAGGTCATTTTGAAGCAGCAAATGGAGGAACCTTATTTCTGGATGAAATAGGTAATTTAAGCTATGGATTACAAGTGCAATTATTGCGTGCTCTTCAGGAAAGAAAAATTAAACCGGTTGGGAGTAATCATGAGATTAAGGTAGATATTAGAGTGGTAACAGCAACTAATGAAGATCTTTCCAAGGCAGTAAAGGAGGGAACTTTTAGAGAAGATCTATATCACCGATTAAATGAATTTTCTATTGAAGTTCCTTCCTTACGAGATAGAAGAGAAGATTTGATGCTATTTGCTAATTTTTTCTTGGACCTGGCGAATGAAGATCTTGAAAAAGAAGTGGTTGGTTTTAGCGATGAAGCTGCTGAAGCCTTTAAAAATTACAGCTGGCCTGGAAACTTAAGGGAACTTAAGAATATGGTAAAACGTGCTGTGCTACTCACACCAGGAGATATAATTCCGCTAAAAGTGTTACCTCATGAAATTTCTGTCGCCAAAAAGAGCGATGAATCATATGGTTTATTCAAAAGTAAAAATGAAGAATCTATGATCTTAGCTGCGTTAGATAAAGCTCAGGGGAACAAAAGTAAAGCTGCTAGGATATTAGATATAGATAGAAAAACCCTTTATAATAAGTTAAAGCAGTATAATATTAAACTGTGATCTCTTGGTCTAATTTTCTTAGAAGAGTTTCAATTTCATCTAGTAATGAGTCAATGCTATTTTGACTAAAATATCTTTCCTCTTCATTTTCTAAACGCTGCAACTGCACAATTATATTTTCTGCCTGAAGTTGTTTGTACATTGGCAACATTCTATGGGCAATATTTGCGATCTTCTTATGGTCTAATTGTTTTTTGGCTAAGGAAATCTCGTTTAGGTTAGTCCTGCTGGCGTCTACGAACACTTTTAGGATGGTATTAAGCGCTTCCTTATCGTCTCCAGCAAATAGCAACACTTCTTCCAGAGAATAGCCATTAGATTTTATACTTTTCAAAGCTTTTATACTGGAAGTTGTCTCTAATTCTAAATGTAATTGTTCCCCAATTTTCTGAAGTAGTTCTTGAGGTTTATATGGTTTTAGCAAGTTTGCAGCAAAGCCCGCATTTTTATAATCTTTTTCACTTAGCGTAGTTCTTCCCGAAGCAGCTATCACAGGAATATTTTTAAGATCAATATCTTCTTTTATGGTTTTTACTAACTCAAAACCATCCATAATTGGCATTTGTATATCTGTAAGTACCAAATGATAACTATTTTTTTTGATTTTTCTAAGTGCCTCTTTACCGTTATTAGCAGTATCGCAGTTCATACCAATAGATTTGATTAACTCTGAAGTAAGAGCGAGTTGTGAAGATTCATCATCTACAACCAGAATGTTTTTCCCATTGAGATGCGTATTGTTAATGGTGATTTTATCCACTATCGCATTAGTATCTTTTAGCTTAACCACTGGGATTTTTATTGTGAATTCAGAACCGGTTCCCGGCTCACTTTCAACACTTATTTTTCCGTTCAAAAGTTTAGTAATTCGTTTTGAAATGGCCAACCCTAGACCGGTTCCTCCAAATTTCTTCTCGATCTGCCTGTGCTCTTGTGAGAATTCTTTAAAGATCTCTGTTTGTTTATCCTTGGAAATCCCCAAGCCAGTATCTTTTATCTTATAGGTTAATATGTAACTATCCTCGATCACTTTTTCGAGACTTACAGATGCCGTTAATTTACCGGAATCTGTAAATTTGTAGGAGTTGTTTATTAAGTTGGATAGAATTTGCTTGATCCTAAATGGGTCGCTTAAAACATTACAATCTGAATTTTCTTCCGTATAGATTTCCAATTTTAGTTTCTTGGGATCACTTTCAGGAATAATATTGTAAAAAGTTTCTTCCAGCAAATTCTTGGGATTGAAAGGCAGCTTTTCGATCAGCATTTTTCCAGCATCAAGTTTAGAAAGATCCAAAAGATCATTTACCAAATGAAGAATGAATTCTGAACTCTTTCTAAGATGTCCTAGATAATGCTCCTGTTTGTTGTTCAACTGCGTGTTTCCCATTAATTCAGTGTACCCCAAAACTGTATTTAGGGGCGAGCGAAGATCGTGTGTTATAGTTGCCATGAATTGTTCCCTTCGCTTCATTAAAGATTCGGTGAAAGATTTGGCTTCTTCCAATTCTATTCTATATCGCTGACTTCGCGAAACATCACGCACAATTAGAAATAAAAAGAACAAAACTATGAGTACGCTTATTCCGCCAACGAATAATAAAATTTGCGATACCTCATTCAACATTTTTTGTGATTTTTGAGCTCTTGCCAAACCTGCGCCTCGTTCTTCTTGTTCCACAGAAGATAGAAGATTGCGTAATTGATCATTAAGGATCATATCATTATCCAAAAGCTCGTTTTCCTTTTTATTGATAACAGATCTGAATTTTTGATTTTCCCTCTCTAATTCATTTAAAACCTTTTTTACTGAGATCACTAAAGAATCTGCGCTTAAGCTGGAAAGTTGTTCTTTATTTTCGTCATTAGAGAATTCTAATAATCGAATTAATACCCTGCGCTGATGCGGTGCTAGATTTGCAAAACGCTTATCATAATTCTTATCTTTAAAAGATTCGTCTACTTTTTCAAGCTCTTGTATAACCTCTTTATAATAACTGGTATTTCTATCTCGAGATCGCAACTGCAATAGTTCGCCTAGATTTTCACTTTTTTTAGATAACAGAATAGAAATACTATCCAATTCAACCTTCATAATAGAATCGGCGTAGGTCATTTTCAAGATATTTATGCTTTCTTGGATGTTATCTATTTGGTTGCTATAGGTGGTAAGATTTGTAGTGTCTCCAGATTGAATAAATCTCCTTCCAGTACTTTCTGTTTCATAAAGTGCCGTAGCAATTTCACTTACCAGAACTAGCTGCTGATTGTTTAAACTGTTGGTTTGATTTACCTCCGAAAATTTTACCACTTCTCCATAAATAAACCACACGGCTACAGCCGCTACTGCTGCTATAAGCAGATATCCAAAGACCACTTTTAGGGTGATAGATCGTTTCGTGTTTTTCATGAAGGTATTATTGCTAAAATTACGGCAATTCTTTTAAAAGTTAGTAATGATGTAAGAAATCAAAAAAACATTATTACATTTGCTGAATATCTCAAAGGGGTGCTTTATTTAGTTCGTTTTCTAAATACAGCTGAGATCATACCCAATGAACCTGGGCAGGTAATGCTGCCAAGGGACAAAGATGCTCGAGAGAGCAAATTCATTGTATAACCCCCTTTTTGGATCTTTATTAGATCTAATTAGGGCTTTTTTATGCTTGAATTTAAACATTATTTAATCGTAGGATAATCGCCCCTTTTATTCGTAACAACATTATTGTAACGAATGAAACATTTATTAGTATCAAGCTTATTATTTATCTCTGCATTTGGTTATTCACAACAAGAGAATGACAGTATTAGGAAACCTGTAGAAACCCTTGATGAGGTTTTAGTACAGGCAATTCGGGTTAGTGCCGATTCTCCTGTAACACACTCCAATCTTTCAAAAAAGGAACTGGAAAAACGAAATTTGGGGCAAGACATCCCATTTCTTTTAAATTACTTACCATCTGTGGTAACCACCTCCGATGCAGGAGCCGGTGTGGGTTATACCTATATTCGAGTTAGGGGTAGCGATGCATCAAGGGTAAATGTAACCCTGAATGGAATTCCATTTAACGATTCGGAAAGTCAAGGAAGTTTTTGGGTTAACCTACCAGATTTTGCTTCTTCTGTTCAAAACCTTCAATTACAAAGAGGAGTTGGTACTTCTACAAATGGATCTGGGGCTTTTGGAGCGAGTTTAAATTTACTTTCCGAAGCAGTTTCAGAGGAAGCCTATGGTGAAATATCCAATTCTATTGGATCGTTTGGAACAAGAAGACACAATGTAAAATTGGGTACAGGTTTGCTTCAAGATCATGTAGAGATCTCTGGAAGATTGTCCTCCATAGTTTCAGACGGATATATAGATAGAGCATCTTCAGATCTTAGATCCTATTTTTTACAAGCAGCTTATGTAGATGAAAATACCTTAATAAAAACTATCACTTTTGGCGGACATGAAAAGACCTACCAGTCCTGGTTTGGGATAGATAAGGAAACCTTAGAAAGTGACAGAACTTTTAATCCAGCAGGAATGTACACTGATGCAGATGGAAATTCAAAGTTTTACGATAATGAAGTAGATAACTATAAACAAGATCACTATCAATTACATTGGAATCAGCGTTTCAGCAATAATTGGTCTACCAATCTAGGTTTGAATTATACCTATGGAAGAGGTTATTTTGAGCAATATAAAGAAGATGAAGATTTTGAGGATTATAATTTTGTACCAATAGAGATTGGAGGGGAAACCATTAATTCAACAGACTTAATTAGAAGACGTTGGTTAGATAATGATTATTATGTGATAAATGCAAATGCCATTTATAAAAATGCTAATCTAGAGGTAACCTCTGGTGCCTTCTACAGTTTATATAAAGGAGATCATTTTGGAGAAGTGATCTGGGCGCAATTTGCAGGAGGTTCTGAAATTAGAGATAACTATTATTTTAGTGATGCTACTAAATCTGAATTTACGGCTTTCTCCAAGGCTACTTATAAATTAAGTAGTAAATGGCAGTTATTTGTAGATCTTCAAGGAAGATTCATAGATTACAAAACTGGTGGGATAACCTCAGATCTTGTGGGTATAAATGTGAATGAAAACTTTCAATTTTTCAACCCAAAAACGGGTATTACGTATCAATTAGATGAAAAAAGTCAGTTTTATGGGTATTATGGAAGAGCAAACAGAGAGCCTTCCAGAAATGATTTTGAAGAGGGAATCTACACCCCCGAGAAACTGAATGATTTTGAATTAGGGTGGAGGTTAAGCTCTACGAAATTCAAATTAAATTCGAATGTTTACTATATGGATTATAAAGATCAGTTAGTTCTTTCTGGGGCTCTTAACGATGTGGGAGCGCCCTTAAGGACTACCAGCGGGAACAGTTATAGGTTAGGATTGGAATTAGATGCTGCTTGGGAATTTTCAAAAAACTGGAGTATAATGCCAAATCTTGCTGTAAGCACCAATAAGAACAAGGATTTTGTAGCATCAATAGACGGTGCTTTAGTAGATCTGGGAAACACCACTATTTCCTTTTCCCCAGATCTTGTTGCTTCTAATATGTTAGTGTTTTCACCAACAATAAATTTTCAAATAAGCTTGCTTTCTAAATTTGTTGGAGAGCAGTTCATGGGGAATATAGATAGTGAGGTTTCAAAACTGGATAGTTATTTTATAAATGATATCAATCTAGTTTATGAATTAAATGATGTAAAAATATTTAAAAGCATAATTTTTAATGCGCTTGTAAATAATATTTTTGATGCAAAGTATGTGTCTAACGGTTATTTTTATACTTACGATGATGATTTCTCTAATCCTAATGCTATCACGACTATTGAAGGAGCGGGATATTATCCGCAGGCGGGAATTAATTTTCTAGCAGGAGTTACATTTAAATTCTAAATTATACCAATTCTTTATACTTAAGGTTCAATTTTCAAAATTGAAATACAAAAAAGTCGCTATTCTTTTTATAGGAATGGCGACTTATATTTTTAAGCTGCACTATTTTTAGTTAAAAACTTCCAGGGTATTACCATTCTTACTTATTCTATAGGGCTTTAAGGTATATTGTCCCGATCCACTAGTAAGCTCGCCAGTTAAGATATTGTAGGAGTTTCCATCACTACAATCGCATTTTGCAATAATTCCCTGCACCGTTAAGGAAGAACAGTCTGATAAAGGGTGATTAGGATCACTCAATTCAAAAGCTGTGAATTGAGTGTTATTTATATTGTAAACCACTACTCCATTTATTCCATAATTATATGTAGAATAACTATTCCCTGGAAAATTTAAACTATTGTACTCTGGCAAATTAAGGTCCAGCCTCAATGTAAAACTAACATCTACCAAATTTGGGTTGTCAATTCTTCCGTCATCGCTGGAGCTGCATGAAATACAGATAAATAATATGATGAATAATAAACAAATTTTACGTGTCATTTTATAGGTTTTTCGGCATTAGAATTTAATTGCTTTCAAAATTTAAATTTATTATATTTGTGTATATAAATCCCGTCTTATGTGGGATTTTTTGTATTTATTAGCAAGATTTAAAAATTTAAACATCTATAAAACAGACCTTTTTTAGGTTCGACCAATCCTATTGCTTTACAGAATTGGAATTTATAAAAACACCATACGATTGCGGGTTAGAAGGAATAATTGAGGCATACCTGTAATTGTATTTTACAAATTAGAAAATTATGAGTAACATATCTTATTATACGGTTGAAGGTTTGAAAAAACTGAAAGACGAGCTAAATCAGCTTAGGGATGTTGAACGACCAAAAGCTTCTGAAGCGATCGCGGAAGCGAGAGATAAAGGAGATCTTAGTGAAAATGCCGAATATGATGCTGCAAAAGAAGCTCAAGGCTTATTGGAAATGAGAATTTCTAAAATGGAAGAAGTTGTAGCTAATGCAAGAGTAATAGACGAATCGCAATTGGATACTTCAAAAGCATTAGTACATTCCTTAGTTCGCATCAAAAATAAAGGCAATGGAACAGAGATGACCTATAAATTGGTTGCTCAAAGCGAAGCAGATATAAAAACCGGAAAAATCTCTGTTGAATCTCCAATTGGAAAAGGTTTGTTGGGGAAACAAGTGGGAGACACTGCAGAAATTAGTGTTCCTAATGGTACCATGAAATTTGAGGTGTTGGAAATCTGGAGAGAATAAAAAATAATTAATAGACCAATGAAAACCTTTTCCGTGTATTCTCATACCTAGAAAAGGTTTTTGTATTTAAATAAGAATGTTATGGCAACTATATTTTCTAAAATTATTAGCGGGGAGCTTCCTTCATATAAGGTAGCAGAAACTGATAAATTTTTGGCGTTTTTAGATATCAATCCAAACGCTGAAGGACATACCTTATGTATTCCAAAACAAGAGGTGAATAAAATTTTCGATCTGGATGCAGATACCTATCAGGAATTGATGAACTTTTCTCGAAAGGTGGCTATAGCCTTGGAAAAAACAGTTTCCTGCAAACGAATAGGCATGACCGTCATCGGTTTAGAAGTGCCTCATGTACATGTGCATTTAATTCCGCTGAATGCCATGTCTGATATGGATTTCAGCAAGAAAAAGAATTTTACTTCAGAAAAATTAGCAGAACTTGCCGAGCAAATAAAAGAAAATTTATAATGGATCTATCCAATTATAAACTAAGTATCGATCTAAGAATAGATTGGAGCGATCTGGATATGTATAAACATGTAAACAATCTGTCCTTCATCAAATTTATGCAAACTGGAAGAGCTCTTTTTTGGGAAGCTACCGGACTTACGAAAATTTATGAGGAGACAAATAAAGGACCAATGGTGGTGTCGACTCATTGCGATTTTAAAAGATCTCTTTATTACCCAGGAACAGCTATAGTTAAGACCAAATTGGCGTTTATCAAGAATAGTAGTTTTGGCTTGGATCACCTAATCCTCAATGAAAAAATGCAGATTTGTGCAGAAGGAAGAGATGTTGCGGTTTGTTTCGATTTTAATAGGGACGAAACCTATACAATACCGGATGAACTTAGGGAATTAATGAAGAAGTATTAAAGCTTTTTTAATGCGATTTGAAAGGTAGTTCCTTTGTTTATCTCACTGTGATAAACCTTGATCCTTCCCTCATGATATTCTTCAACAATTCTTTTTGCTAAAGAAAGCCCTAGTCCCCAACCTCGTTTCTTTGTGGTATATCCAGGATTGAATATTGTTTGGTATTTGCTCTTAGGAATTCCTTTTCCAGTGTCTTTAATATAAATATAAACACGGTGTAAGTCCTGTTTAACTTCAATGGAAAGTGAACCTTTCCCCTTCATAGCGTCTATCGCATTTTTTACCAAATTTTCTATGGTCCAACTGAAAAGTGATTCATTTAAACTCACATAAATGGGTACGTGAGGCGAGGAAAGTTTGAAATCTATTAAATTGGAGCTTCGAGTTTGTAAATAATTGAAGCTTTCCTTTGTCGCCTCAACCAGATCTGTTTTAGATAAGATAGGAGTAGAACCAATTTTAGAAAAACGATCGGTAATAGTTCGCAATCGTTCTATATCTTTTTCAATTTCAAGAATATAGGACTTATTAACATTTTCTTCTTTTAATATTTCTGTCCAGCCAATTAAAGAGGAAAGCGGTGTGCCAATTTGGTGCGCTGTCTCTTTGGCCATACCAGCCCAAAGTTTGTTTTGTTCGCTCGATTTGGTAGTGGTGTAAAAGAAATAAACAACCCCTATAAAAAGGAAGATAATAAGCAAAATACCAATAGGGTAGTATTTAATTTTAGTAAGTAAAGGCGAGTCACCATAATAAATTTTATGCACTTGGTTCTTACCAATAACCATTTCAATAGGTTCATTCTCCGACTTTAATTCATCAAAATAGTTTTTGAGTACGTCTTTATTTTCTCTAGTTTCTATTGGAATATTAAGTCCATCTACAATTTCACCTCGTTCATTTATCCAAATAGTGGGGATGGTGGTGTTGGCATTCAAGATCTTTAATGTGAGATCTATATCTGTATCTCCAGAAGCTTTGTCCAAAAAGGATTGTGCGGAGGTCCAAAGTTCCATCTTATCACGCTCATCTTGTTTTAATCGTTCAAAGAAAATGGAAGTGTTCCATAAAATAAGTGCTACAATGAGCAGAGAAGAAATAATAATGAACCAACGTGCAAAGTTTCGTTCGTTTGTAAAATTCATGAAGCCTTATTTAGGACGATTTAAATATAACCGTTTTCTGTTAATATTATTGTTGATTTACGGTTTTTCATTCCTAAGGCGATTCGTTACCTTTGTGAAAATTTACTGCATGCTCTCTATAGACCCAAAAGAAATTAGTACCGGAAAAAGACATCAATATTTATTGGGCGCCATTGGCCCGCGACCTATCGCTTTTGCTAGTACTTTAGATGAAGAGGGAAGGCCAAATCTTTCTCCGTTCAGTTTTTTTAATGTATTTAGTGCCAACCCGCCAATTCTAATTTTTTCACCAGCAAGAAGAGGGAGAGATAACACTGTAAAGCATACTTATTTAAATGCAAAAGCAACTGGCGAGGTTGTTATAAATATTGTAGATTACAAGATTGTACAGCAAATGTCACTTTCCAGTACAGAATACCCGGATGGTGTAAATGAATTTGAAAAAGCTGGCTTTACCATGCTGAAATCTGATGTGGTAAAACCATTTAGAGTGGCTGAATCTCCTGCACAATTTGAGTGTAAGATCCTTGAAGTTAAAGAACTTGGTGACGAAGGTGGAGCTGGAAATCTAGTGATATGTGAGGTTGTAAAAATGCATTTTGATGAGGCTATTTTAGATGCTGAAGGTTTTATAGATCAGCATAAAATAGATCAGGTTGCCAGAATGGGTGGTAACTGGTATACGAGAGCCAATATGGGATTGTTTGAAGTTCCAAAACCGCTTTCTTCCTTAGGTATTGGTGTAGATCAAATTCCGAAGGAGATTAGAAATAGTAAAGTGTTAACAGGAAATGATCTGGGAAGATTGGGCAATGTAGAAATTTTACCTAGTACAGAAGAAATAGATCAATTTTTAAAAGAGGAAAGTGCAGCCACAAAACTTGTAAAAGCAGGAAATCTAGATGAGATCCATTTACAAGCACATAATTATTTAGAAAACGAAGATCCGGCGAGTGCCTGGAAAATATTATTAGCAAAATCAAATTAAAATGGAAGTAGAAGGAAAAATTAAAATGATAGGTGAAACTCAAACTTTTGGAAGTAATGGGTTCAGAAAAAGAGAAATGGTGGTTACCACAGAGGAGCAATATCCCCAACATATCATGATTGAGTTTGTACAAGATAAAACAGATCTTTTAAATAATTTCCAAGTTGGACAACCAGTAAAGATCGGAGTTAATTTACGCGGTCGTGAATGGGTGAATCCTCAAGGAGAAACCAAATATTTCAATTCTATACAAGGTTGGAGAATAGAGAATTTACAAGCTGGAAGTACTCCAGGACAACAAACACCTCCATCTACAGATCAATTTGAGCCAGCTCAAGATCTTAAAGATGAAGATTATGACGATCTACCTTTCTAAGGTTTTAAGCCTGCGAAATATTAGGAAAAAGCTTAGTATCTTCAGTGGAGATGCTAAGCTTTTTCTTTTAACAGCTTTCCGGTAAATTAAAGTTTAATTAAAACAAGAAATTGAGTTCTACTAATTCATATCAAGAATTTCCTCCTGTAGAGATGGCAAACCCAGATGGGCTTTTGGCCATGGGTGGAGATCTTTCGGTAAATAGATTATTGGACGCCTATAACCACGGAATTTTCCCGTGGTATGATAGTTCAGAGCCCATTCTTTGGTGGAGTCCGGATCCAAGAATGGTGTTGTTACCTGAGAATTTGAAAATTTCAAAAAGCATGAAGCAGCTCTTTAAAAAAGAAGCTTTTAAGGTTACTTACAATCAAGAATTTCTAAGAGTTATTGAAGCTTGTGGCGCTATTAAACGCAATGGACAAAACGGAACATGGATCACTGCTGAAATTAAAGTTGCCTATCTAAGACTCCATTATTTGGGTATTGTGCAATCTATAGAAGTTTGGCAGGAGGATGAATTGGTTGGCGGACTTTACGGCATTTACCTGAAAGATAAAAAAATATTCTGTGGAGAGAGTATGTTCGCAAAGGTTAGCAATGCTTCAAAATATGGATTTATCACCTATGTGAATAAGTTGAGAGATGAAGGAGTAAAACTTATAGATTGCCAGATCTTCACTCCACATTTGGCAAGTTTGGGAGCTTCAGAAATTCCGCGTAAAATGTTTTTGAAGTATTTAAAATAGAGGTGTTAGCAAAAATTACAAAGCAATTTCTAAGAAAATAGGTAAATGATCAGAGCCTATATCTCTCTGGGGAGACTGGTCAAGAACTTTAATCCCCTTACTAACTAAACAGTGATCTAAAGTAGTTCTTAATGGGTAAAAATCGGCTGGCCAAGTTGTCCCTATTCCAAATCCTTTTCTAGAATCTTTTAGATTGCTTTTTGCTAATAGCTCTTGGAAATGTGGCGAAAATGAAGATGTATTAAAATCTCCGATCAAAATAAAATTATCAGAAAAACTAGCTCTTTTATTAGCTATATCCATCAGTTGTGCATTTCTTAATTCAAAGGTTTCAGAGTTTATAGGAGGTATTGGATGGGTGGCAATAATGGTAAGTTGTTCTTCGGAAAAATTTAACTTTCCAATAATGGAGGGTTTGATGTTGTTTTCAAAATAAGTTACCGAAGATTCCATTTGTAATTTGCTTAACATGGCAATTCCAAAATTATCTACTCTCGTTTCTGAAGCTTTGTAAGGGTAAAGCTGATAAATTGAACTTAATTTTTGGTCCCATTTCGGGGTGAGTTCCATAAAAATTAAAATATCAGGATCTTTCTCCTTTATCAGTTCTAAAACTTTTTTATAATTGGTATTAGAAGATAATAGGTTTATAGAGAGAATTGATATTTTATCATTTACACTTTCAGAAACTTCATTCGAGGAAATATACAAAGGCCCTACATATTTTGCGTTCCATATAAATAGGAAAGCCAAGATGATCAAAGGCATTCCTCTTCGTTGAAAAATTACAAATACCAAAAAAATTAGAATCAATACAACTATATACTGAACTCGAAAATGAGACATAAGGTCTAACCACCAAATATTTGGAAATAGAGAGGGAAGAAACGTAAAGCTTGCAACGCTAAATAGCAGAACATAAAGTAAACTTCTAACAAATTTTGATTTCATCCAGGTGCTATGCTAAGCGTTTAAACTTCAGAATATCTAAAACAATTCACTTCATGATCGTTAACCATTCCAGTGGCTTGCATATGAGCGTACATAACCGTGGAACCTACAAATTTGAATCCGCGTTTTTTGAGATCTTTGCTTAAAGCATCACTTGTTTCTGTTGTAGGAGGCGTTTTTTTATAATCTGCTACAGCATTTTTTAAAGGTTTAGCATCTACAAAACTCCAAATATATTTGCTAAAACTGCCAAACTCTTCCTGAATTTTCATGAACAACTGCGCATTGGTAACCGTTCCTCTCACCTTCAGTTTATTCCTTATAATCCCTGCATTTTGTAATAGCTCTTGAATTTTATCTTCAGAATAATTAGCGATCACTTTATAATCGAAATTATCGAAGGCTTCACGAAAATTCTCTCTTTTACGAAGAATGGTTATCCAACTTAATCCCGCTTGAAAAGTTTCTAAAACCAAAAATTCGAAGATAGTTGCATCATCATAAACGGGAACGCCCCATTCTGTATCGTGATACTTTTCATAGAGAGGATCACCCAAACACCAGCCGCATTTTTTAATTTCGGTCATATTAAGATTTAAACTAAGGTTTAAAATTATAGGTAATAGTTCCAGGCTGGGAATCTCTGCCAGCCATAGAAGTAAAGTAGGCTTGTTTAGCATATACTTCTGCCTGATCTGTCAAACATTCATTATCTGTAGTGGAGCTGCTTTTATTTATAGAAGTGCTTACAACACGACCATCTGCGTTCACCGCGATATTTACCACAACTTTTCCAGATCTATCACAGGTGTATATGGGGTTTGGAATTTCTATAGCAGTTCGACCTTTTAAAGAATAGGAGATAGAACTGTTATCTATTCCGCCTTTTTTGGCTGAAGTGATCTCTTTTGATTTATCGCCATCAGATTGTTTTTTCACTTCCTTTTTCTTTGCTGAAGACAAGCTATAACTTCCGGTGGAGGTGGAAGCATTTTCATCTGTAGACTCTAATTCTGCTGCGCTGTTCTTCTGAAAAATCTCATTTAATTGCTCATTAAAATTATTATCTCTCGATTCTTGATTTTGATTGAAGGCCTGATGTGTTTCTACTTGTTCTTGTGGTCTAGCGGGAACCATGTCTTCAGGTTCCTTTTCTTGTTCTGCAGCTTCTTCAATTTTAAAATTATCGAGATCGACCAATAGCTCACGTTCTTTCTGAATATTATTGGAGAGATTTAAATTATATAAGCTCAAAAATAATACTGCAAAAAACAAAAGTGTAATGATCAGTGCTTTATGTCTGTCAAAAAAATCCATAGAATTAAAACTTCGAATACGGTGAATTATTCTGCGTTTAAGGTAGCAAATTTTCAAAAGATTCAACATCTAAAGAATCTTCCACATTTAATGCGCCAATCTTAGTTCTTCGTAAGGCAGAAAGATGTGCTCCAGAACCTAGTGCTTTTCCAAAATCATGTGCAAGGCTTCGGATATAAGTTCCTTTGCTACAGGTAACTTTAAAATCAACATTCGGCATGCTAATTTTGGTGATTTCAAAACTAAAAATAGTTATTTTTCTGGATGGAATTTCAACTTCTTCCCCATTTCTGGCATACTCATAAAGCCTTTTCCCGTCTTTTTTTAATGCAGAAAATACAGGAGGAAACTGTGAGATCTCTCCAAGAAATTGAGAGGTAGCTTCTCGAATTTTTTCTTCAGAAATATGTTGAGTTGGATAAGTTTGATCTATTTCTGTTTCCAGATCGTAAGAAGGAGTCGTGGCTCCTAAAGTAAAAGTTCCTGTATATTCTTTTTCCTGACCTTGAAATTCTTCAATTCTTTTTGTGAATTTCCCTGTACATATAACAAGCAGTCCTGTTGCCAGTGGATCTAATGTTCCAGCATGTCCGACCTTGATCTTTTTAATTGAACAGCTCTTTCTAATTAGCCACCTCACTTTATTCACCAATTGGAAAGAAGTCCAGCCTAAAGGTTTGTCAAATAACAAGATCTGTCCTTCCTTAAAATCTTCGCTTTGCATTAGGAGGTTGTAAGAGGATTTATAAAAAAGTGATAGAAAAGAATGAATAGTCCAAATCCAATTCTATAATAACCAAATACTTTAAATCCATTTTTACTTAAGTACCCTATAAAAGATTTAATAGCTAGAATAGCCACTAAAAAACCAATTAGGTTTCCAATAATCAAAAGATTTGTTTGGTCTGAAGTTAATACAAATCCATCCTGATAATAATCGTAGGTTTTCTTTAGAGTTGCACCAAACATGGTTGGCACTGCAAGAAAGAAAGAGAATTCTGCAGCAGTAGTTCTGGATAATTTCTGACTCATTCCACCAACTATGGAAGCTCCACTTCGGGAAACTCCCGGAACCATCGCCAAGCACTGAAAGAAACCGATCTTTAAAGCAGTTAGGTAACTTATTTTGTCATCTTCAGATGATTTGAACCACTCGTCCACCTTTAAAAGAATGAACCCACCAATTACAAGTGAACAAGCTACCACCAGCGGACTTTCTAAAAGCTGGTCGATAAGATCGTTTAATAAAAGTCCTAAAACTACAGCAGGTAAAAATGCTACAAATAGTTTTTTATAAAAATCGATGCTTTGAAAAAAACGTTTCCAATATAATACCAAGACCGATAAGATGGTACCAAATTGAATAACGATGGTAAAAAGTTTCGTGAAATCTTGCTCTGCAATTCCAAAAAATGAGGAGGCAATTATTAGATGTCCTGTAGAAGAAACAGGTAAAAATTCGGTTAATCCTTCAATAATAGCAAGAATTATCGCTTCAATATATCCCATTTAATGCTTTTTCGGATTTGCTAATATAGCATATACTTCAATTCCAAAACCAATTAATACCAATGCAGGCGCTAATCGAATTCTTCTAAAGCTATATATCTCCGGATTAAAAACATTTGGATCTGTGCTACCACCGCCAGACATTAAAATAAAACCAAGGGCAATTACCGCTAAGCCTATAAACATAAAGGTGTAGTTATTTTTTCCGAAAACAAAATTGAGATCTTGTTTATGAAGTGGTTTTTTATTCTTGCTCATTGGTAATGTTTTAACTAACTAAACTTAGCCACGAATGCACTAATATTCTATAAGATAATTCGCTGATTTATTAATTTATCTGCTTCAAAATTAACTAAAATAGCTAACTTATTTCCAGAGATCCATTTAATAATATAATTCATCGGTTTTTAGATTCAAGAATCTAGAGGTAGCAAAAAACGTGCTAAGCCAAGATATAAGTGATCCCATTAGGAAAATTCCAACAAACAATGCTACTAATATTTTCTTATCGCTTAATAATTCCAATTCAGGAAAACTCTTGTTTAGCGAATAAAGTACTGCAGCCATTCCAATTAAAGCTAAAACAGCTCCAATGATACCAAGTTTTACGCTTTGCCATATAAATGGCCTACGAATAAAGCTTTTAGTGGCTCCAACCATTTGCATGGTCTTTATAATAAAACGTTTGGAGTAAACTGCTAATCTAATGGAACTATTTATCAATAACACAGCTATAAAAGTGAAAACCCCACTAATTACTAAAATCCAAAAACTTATTTTTTTAACGTTATCATTCAATAATGAAATAAGTGGTTTATCATAAACTACTTCATCTACAAAATTTTTTGAAGTTAGATCGTCTGCAATCTTATCTATTTGTTCTGAAGAAACATAATCTGCCTTCATGTGAATATCTATTGAATTTTGTAAAGGATTATACCCTAAGAATTCCATAAAATCTTCTCCAATTTCCTTGCTATGCTCTTCTGCTGCAGCTTCCTTAGAAACAAACACGCTAGATTTTGTATACTCTGCTAATGCCAGACTTTTCTTTAGTTGTTCTATCTCCACATCTTTGGCAGTATCCTTAAGATATACGGTAAGTGCTATTTGTTCCTTAAAATGATCGGCTACTTTTTTGGTGTTTAAGACTAAAAGGCCCAATACTCCAAGAAGAAAGAGGACTAAGGATATGCTAATAACTACAGAGAAATAAGAAGAAATTAATCGGCGTTTTTGATACCTTTCAAAAGATGTACTCATAAAGTAATTTCAGATTTTGGTGTAAAAATAAGAAAGTTAATCGTTCACATTCTTTAAAACGTTTAAAGTTTCTAAATTATTCTTATTAGGTTAATTTAGTTAAAAATTATAGCATGAAAATATTGATGTATGGTGCAGGTGGAATAGGTGGGTATTTTGGCGCTAAGCTTGCAAAGGCTGGAAACGAAGTAACTATTTATGCAAGAGGGGTCCATTTAAAGGTGATCCAAAAATCTGGAATAAATGTAAAAAGCATTCATGGAGATTTTAGAGCAAAACCTAAATTGGCCACAGATGATCTTTCAAAATTAGAACCACCAGATCTAATTCTTCTTGGTGTAAAATCATGGCAAATTCCATCTATTGCTAAAACCTTAAAACCTATATTGGATAAAAACACCATGATACTGCCATTACAGAATGGCGCTAGTAATGTAGAGATGTTGCTTAAGGAATTACCCGAAGAAAATGTACTATCAGGATTGTGTTTAATTGTTAGTTATATCTCTGCTCCAGGAGAGATCACCCACGCTGGTCATGAGCCAAAGATCATATTTGGCGAGAAAGATAATAGTAGAACTCAGAGAGTTTTAGATCTGTCAGAGGTCTTTACTAAAGCGAAAATTTCTAATTTAATTCCTGAGGATATCACCTTAGAGATTTGGAAGAAATTTCTTTTTATTACTACCATAAGTGCATTAGGCGGATTAACGAGAGTGCCTTTAGGAAAGATGAGAGAAAGTGAATATTTAAGAGAGGTGATCTTAAGCACCGGAAAAGAAATAATTGCGGTGGCAAATGCCAAGAATATTAAACTAACTCCGCAACATTTAGATCTGGTGATGGAAACTATTTCGAATCTTAAACCGGAAACCACAGCTTCCACCCAACGGGATATCATGGAGGGGAAACCATCTGAATTAGAAAATTTTAATGGCTATATAATTAAAGAAGGGAAGCGCCTCGGCGTTCCAACCCCAGTGAATCAATTTATTTACGAATGTTTGTTACCAATGGAAAAGCAAGCGAGAATACAGCTAGAAACTAACTAAAATAGGACTTATAAAGAAGTTTAATATTGTAAATTTGCGCGCATTACAGTTAAGTATTACTGCGTAATCAGAAAAAAGATAGCATGAGTTACCATTTTAATGAGATTGAAGCCAAGTGGCAAAAATATTGGGCAGAGAACCAAACTTTTAAAGCAAAGAACAAGAGTGACCTGCCAAAATTCTATGTGCTGGATATGTTTCCTTATCCATCTGGTGCAGGATTACACGTTGGGCATCCACTAGGATATATCGCCAGTGATATTTATGCAAGATTCAAACGTCATAAAGGTTTTAATGTATTACATCCTCAGGGATATGATAGTTTTGGATTACCTGCAGAGCAATATGCTATTCAAACCGGTCAGCATCCTGCTATCACCACCGAGGATAATATAAAAAGATACCGTCAGCAGTTAGATCAAATTGGTTTTTCATTCGATTGGAGTAGAGAAGTACGTACCAGCGAACCAGATTATTACCGCTGGACACAATGGATCTTCATTCAGCTTTTTGATTCTTGGTACGATAAGGAAAATGATAAAGCACAACCGATCTCAATTTTGGAGACCATCTTTTTTGCTGAAGGAAACACAAATGTAAGAGCAGTTTGTGATGAGGATGTTGAAACTTTTTCGGCTGATGAATGGAATGCTTTTTCTTCAGAAGAACAACAAAAAATATTTTTAAAATACAGACTTACCTATTTAGCTGAAACTGAAGTGAACTGGTGCCCGGAATTAGGGACCGTTTTGGCAAATGACGAAATTGTAAATGGAGTTTCGGAACGCGGAGGATATCCTGTTGTGCGTAAAAAGATGACACAATGGAGCATGCGTATTTCAGCCTATGCACAACGATTATTAGATGATCTTTCAAGCATTGACTGGCCACAACCACTTAAGGACTCCCAGATTAATTGGATTGGGAGATCTAAAGGAGCTTTGGTGAAATTCAAAATTCAAGATTCCGAGAAGAATATAGATGTATTTACAACTCGCCCAGACACTATTTTTGGAGTGAGTTTCATGACGCTTGCTCCCGAACATGAATTGGTTCGTGAAATAACTACCTCAGAACAAAAAGAAGCAGTTACTGCTTATATAGAAAAATCAGCTAAACGAAGTGAACGTGAGCGAATGGCAGATGTAAAGACCATTTCTGGAGCATTTACAGGCGCCTATGCTATACACCCGTTAAGTGGGGAGAAAATTCCGGTTTGGATTGGGGACTACGTGTTGGCTGGTTATGGAACAGGGGCGGTAATGTCGGTTCCTTGTGGAGATCAGCGTGATTACGATTTCGCTAAGCATTTTGGATTGCCTATTCCTAATATTTTTGAGGGAATAGATATTTCTGAAGAGGCATACGCCGAGAAAGATGGAACTAAGATCGCGAATAGTGATTTCTTAAATAGTTTAAGTTATAAGGAGGCTACGCAAAAAGCAATTGAAGCCTTAGAAGCAGTGAATGCTGGAAAAGGAAAGATCAATTATAGATTACGAGATGCAGTATTTTCCAGACAACGTTATTGGGGAGAGCCATTTCCTGTATACTATGTGAACGGATTACCACAAATGATCGCAGAGGAACATTTGCCACTAAAGCTACCAGAAGTAGAAAAATATCTTCCAACCGAAGAAGGAGAGCCGCCATTAGGTCGCGCTACAACTTGGGCGTGGGATTCAAATAAAAATGAAATTGTTTCTAATGAATTGTTAGATGCTTCTAAGAATATTTATCCTTTAGAATTAAACACAATGCCAGGTTGGGCGGGAAGTTCCTGGTATTTCTTTAGATATATGGATGCCGACAATGAGAAAAGATTTGCTTCAGAAGAGGCTCAGAAATATTGGGAAAATGTAGATCTCTATATCGGTGGAAGCGAGCATGCAACCGGTCACTTATTATATTCCAGATTCTGGGTGAAGTTCTTATACGATCGGGGAATGGTGACTGTAAAAGAACCTTTCAAAAAACTCATCAATCAAGGGATGATCCTTGGGATGAGCGCTTTTGTTTATAGAGCATCTCATTTCGTGGTTGGTATACCCGAAGATCAAGAAGTGATTAAAATTCTTTCAAAATTTTTATATGATTCTGATAAATATTATTTCATTTCAAAAAACATAAAAGAAAGAGAATTTAGTTATTCAAGTAGTTACAAAGGTTTCTTGTCTAACGTGATTAATGAAAAATTTTCCATTAGTAAATTCATAAGTTATTTAATAAAAAACAACATTTCATCTGAAAATATTGAGGAATTCAATTCCCCTTATTCTCATTTTGATCAATTTGAAGAAGGTGAACCAATAATATATACTCAAATTGACCCAATTCATGCAGATGTTTCTATGATCAATTCTTCGGATGAATTAGATATTGAAGCATTCAAAAACTGGAGACCCGAGTTTGCAGATGCTGAATTTATATTAGAGAACGGAAAATATATTGTTGGTAGAGAGGTCGAAAAGATGTCTAAATCCAAATACAATGTGGTGAGTCCTGATGAGATATGTTCTCAATACGGCGCGGATACGCTGCGTATGTATGAAATGTTCTTGGGCCCATTGGAACAAGCTAAACCATGGAATACCGCTGGAATTACAGGAGTTCATAGTTTCCTGAAGAAGTTATGGAAGTTGTATCATAACAATGAGGTGTTTGCGGTTTCAGATGAAAAAGCTTCAGCCGACTCTATGAAAACGCTGCATAAGACCATTAAAAAGGTAACTGAGGATATAGAAGAATTCAGTTTTAATACTTCAGTATCCACTTTTATGATCTGTGTGAATGAGTTAACGGTTCAGAAATGTAATCAGCGTGAGGTGTTAGAACCTTTGGTTGTTTTAATTGCTCCCTATGCACCACATATCGCGGAAGAGCTTTGGAGCAAGTTAGGTCACGATTCCTCTATTACAACGGCAGAATACCCTATTTATGAAGAAAGCTATTTAATAGAAAGCAATAAGGATTATCCTATTTCCTTTAATGGAAAAATGAGGTTTACTATGGAATTGCCTTTAGATATGGGGAAAGATGAAATTGAAAAAGCGGTGATGGCAGATGAGCGTACCAAAAAGCAATTGGATGGAAGAGCTCCTAAAAAGGTGATCGTTGTTCCAGGGAAAATTGTAAATATTGTTGGTTAGATATAGCATTCTATAAGTTTTACAATATAAATGACTTTTAGTTATATTTGAAATATGGAGTATCTTTTTATTGGACTTGCCGCAGGAGCCATTTTGGCCTATTTTATTTTTTCCAGGCTGAATAGCCAGAAAAACAGGTCGAGATCTGATGAGCAATCTGTGATCTTGATGGATAAGATCAAGAGCGTTTGTAAGTTTATCTCTGTGGAAGGAGATTTTTCTGAGATCTATCATTACGAAAATCTGAAGGGGAAATATGTAAGTTTGCTTTTAGGGAAGAAAAAAGCGATCATATTAATCACCGCGAAAGCACATGTGGGTTTCGATCTTAGTAAGGTGCGAATGGATAGCGATATTGAGAATAAGAAAATTATCCTCACTAATTTTCCTAAACCCGAATTGCTAACCGTAGAAACCGATTTTAAATATTACGATAAACGCGAAGGTTGGGCAAATCCTTTTACTACTTCAGACCTTACCGATATTAGCAGAGATTCAAAAAAGCATATTGTAGATAAGATCCCTCAAAGTGGCTTGCTTGAAAAAGCAGAAAAAGAGGCTCTAGGAACTATCTTGTTGATGGAGAAAATAGTTGAAACAATCGGTTGGAAGTTAGATTATTCTGCTTTAGAAGTTGCTTCAGAAGAGCCGGTGAAAATTTCGAAATAGGTTTTGTCAAACTTAGCCTGTAGAAGTTTGTTTTTCATATTATATAAGTCTTCGACATCCAGATAGCTATCGGGACAGACTGACAAGTTTTTAAAAAAATGTTCATACTGGATTGTCAAACTGAGCCTGTCGAAGTTTGCTTTGATAAAAAAAAGTCTTCGACAAGCTCAGACTGACAGATCACCAAAAAGACAAGCTTATGGACATAGAAACTTACAGAGATTATTGTCTTTCCAAAAAGGGCGTGACAGAGGGTTTGCCTTTCGGGCCAGACAATCTCGTAATTAAGTTAATGGGTAAGATCTTTACCATTGCTTCGTTAGATGAGGTACCACTAAGAGTGAATTTAAAATGCGATCCTGAAAGAGCAATCACTTTGCGGGAGGAATATCCTGAAAACATTCTTCCGGGTTATCATATGAATAAAGAACACTGGAATACTTTAGTCCTTGACGGGAATCTTCAAAAAACTCTTATCTTCGAGCTTGTAGATCACTCCTATGATTTGATACGTGAAAGTTTAACCAAGAAACTGAAAGAGGAGCTGGATCTACTATAACTATAGCGTTTAAAGTTCATGATAGCATTCGATTTTTATACTCAGGAAAAAACAACTCAACAAAAGCATTTATCAGACGCAAACAGGCAACTAAACTTGTCAAGTATGTTGCGCCTAATCCTTTTTCTAGGTACCGCTTTTAGTGTCTATTACTTCTATCCAAATTGGAAGATCGCCGCTTTAATTGGAGTGGTAGGTTTTGGGATATTTTTATTCCTGGTTTCGCGCCATTCAGACCTTAAGTACAAGCGTAATAAAATTGATGAACTGGTAAAGCTGAATGAAACCGAACTGGAAGTTCTAAACAGGAATTTTTCTCATTTAGCGACCGGAAAGGAATTCGAAGATCATGATCATCCTTTTAGCCAGGACATAGATCTGTTTGGAAAAGGATCCTTCTTTCAATATTTAAACCGGACCTCCTTAAAAGATGGAAAGAAAAAATTAGCTGCTATCCTTACGGAAAACTCTATAGAAAATATTAAAAAAAAGCAAGCTGCTATAAAGGAATTGGCTGAAAAAGCAACTTGGAGGCAGGAATTTTCTGCGGTTGCCAAGTTGGTTAAGACCGAAACTAATTCTTCCAATGTGCTAGCTTGGTTGGCTAATTACAAAACATTTGTTCCCAAATTCATGTTTTATTTAAGCTGGTTCTTTACGGCAGTCTCTATATTATTAATAGCTGCATATTACATGCAAAGCATAAACGGATGGTTCGTCTTCGCTTGGTTTTTAGTTGGCTGGGGAATAACAGGGATCTATGTGAAGAAGATAAATGATCTTGCAAATAATGTAGGGAAAGTGCAGGATACTTTCCATCAATACTATCAGTTATTAGGAATGATAGAGACTGTGAGCTTTCAATCTGAGATATTGAAAGAGCAACAATCCAATGTGAAATCTGAAGAAAAAAAGGCTTCTAAAATATTAAAGTTATTCTCTAAAGCTATCGATGCTTTGGATCAGCGGCATAATGCCATTTTTATTGCTATTGGAAATGGGTTTCTTTTATGGGATCTAAGGCAATCTTTAAGACTAGAAAAATGGATCCTAGCGCATCATGAAAATGTAAAGAACTGGTTTGAGGTGATCGAATTTATCGATGCTTATAACAGTCTCGGAAATTTTGCATTTAATCACGCGCACTATAGTTTCCCAGAAATTCATAAGGACAAGTCCATTATAAAGGCATCAAAACTCGGTCATCCATTGTTAAATCCTGAAAAGCGAGTAGACAACGATCTGCTAATAGAAAATGAACATTTCATGATCATTACCGGAGCTAACATGGCCGGGAAAAGCACATTTTTAAGAACGGTTTCACTTCATATTGTTATGGCTAATATTGGTTTACCTGTTTGTGCGGAAGAAAGTGAGTACACCCCGATCAAGTTGATCACAAGTATGAGAACTACAGATTCGCTGAGTGATGATGAATCTTATTTCTTTTCTGAATTAAAGCGTTTACAGTATATCGTAAATGAAATTCAGGAAGATAAATACTTTATCATTTTGGATGAAATCTTGAAAGGAACAAACAGCACAGATAAGGCGATAGGCTCAAGAAAATTCATTCAGAAATTGGTGAAATCCAAGTCCACAGGAATTATTGCTACGCATGATCTAAGTTTGTGTGAAGTTTCAGATGAATTGAAAGAAGTGGAAAATCACTATTTTGATGCAGAGATCGTAAATGACGAGTTGTTTTTCGATTATAAATTTAAAGAAGGAATCTGTCAGAATATGAACGCTTCTTTTCTGCTGAAAAAGATGAACATCGTAGACTAGGTCGCGCTGCGACTTCTGTTATTTTTTGGAAAGCAGTATGTCATGCTGAGCTTGTCGAAGCATCTCGACTTCGCTCGATGTGACAATTTAGTTTAGAACTTAAATAGTGGTCTTCGACAAGCTCAGACTGACAGTGTTATTTATAAGATTTATGATCGATGGGTCATGCTGAGCCTGTCGAAGCATGGTTATTTAGTCTACGTCATTCTGTTCCGATAGCTATCGGAATTGTTTCAGAATCTAAAATTTCCGTTTCTTTAAAGAATTATAATTCCTAAATGAAGAACTTTTTCCAATTGCATAAAATGTCGCTTTTACTTATTGCAACTACTGCGGTATTTTACTTTTCTTTTGCGTACGACATGGAACGTTCTGATCTTATAAAACTTATCGGACTTTATTCGGGAACATTTTATTTAAGTTGGAAGCTTTTTAAAATTGAAAAAGTAAATTTTTGGTTTCTTGCTTTGGCAGCATTACTTTTTAGGCTTCTATTTATTGGTGCGATCCCCAATCTTTCACAAGATTTCTACCGATTTCTATGGGATGGTAGAATGATCGCCGCTGGTTTTAACCCATATCTATATTTGCCAGAGAATTTAATCGAGTTGGGAACGGCTCCAATTTCTCAAGCCAAAGAGTTATTTGAGGGCATGGGGGCACTTAATGCGAGTCATTATACCAATTACCCACCCTTAAACCAGTTATTATTTGCAATAGCAGGGATTGTGGCCGGGAAGAGTGTCTTAGGTTCTGTAATAGTTTTGAGAACATTTATAATAGCGGCAGATATCGGGGTATTGTACTTCGGAAGAAAATTATTGGTAAATCTCAAGTTACCCGAATCCAGAATATTTCTTTATCTCCTAAATCCATTTATAATTATAGAGCTCACCGGAAACCTTCATTTTGAAGGAGTGATGGTCTTCTTTTTAGTTTGGAGTTTGTATTTACTTCAGCAAAAAAAATGGATTGGAAGTGCTATTATATTTGCTTGTTCTGTGCTGCTGAAATTAGTTCCATTACTATTTTTGCCACTATTCTTAGGGTATTTTATCTATAAGAAAGATGGAATTGAGAATGCTGATAAGGAAAAGCAACTCGGCTTAACCAAGTTGTTTGGATTCTATCTAATTGTCGGAATTACGGTAGTATTGGGTTTCTTACCTATTCTGTCTGCAGCATTTATCGAAAATTTTATGGCAACAATAAGCCTTTGGTTTCAGAAGTTCGAATTCAACGCTAGCATCTATTATGTTGTGCGCTGGATTGGCTTTCAAATAAAGGGCTATAATATTATAGAAACAGCAGGAAAAGTGCTCCCATTGTTCACCATCGGAGTATTGACAGGCTTGTCGCTCTTAAGAAAAAACAATTCTCTTGAAAAGTTAATAACTACGATGCTATTTGGCTTTACTGCCTATTTATTTCTTTCTACCACCGTTCATCCATGGTATTTGGCAATACCTTTAATACTCTCCATATTCACAAACTACCAATACATATTTGTCTGGAGTTTCACTATAATCTTGAGTTATACAGCTTATACCTCTTCTGGATCTCAAGAAAATTTATGGCTGGTTGGTATAGAATACTTACTGGTATTTTTAATATTGGGATGGGAACTTTTTAGCCGAGGAAAAACGGTTAGGATTTAATCATTGTTCTTTTTGATCAAAAACAAATTCCTTATATATACTATAGCTCCGAAAAAATGAGCAGCTAATAGTACAGGATCTTTTCTAAAGATCCCATAAGTGAAGATAAGTGCAGAGCCTGTGAGACTTAAGATCCAAAAGCCTTTAGGCAAACTCGATTTATTTTGTTTTTCGGAGTAGATCCATTGATAGACAAATCGACAGGTGTAAACCAATTGGCCAATAATTCCCAAAATAATTAGCCATAGCGCTATATTTTCATTTTGCAGAAAGTCGCTCCATTGTTTTTGACTATAAAAAAATAAATACCCAGCAATTAGAATCGGAGCAAGAAATACGGTGATCTTAAAGATCCATCGTGAATCTTTCCATTCATGCTGGAGTTTTAGGTTTCTGAAATAAACACCATAGATCAATGATTGACCAATCATAATTGGTAAATCATTTCTAAGATATCCATAAATAGATAGTAGTAATGCTGCCAGTAGACTCAGTTTCCAGTAAAGAGTAGGAGTTTTTACTTTTTTAGCTTTTTCAGAAAGAAACCATTGGGATATTAGCCGAGCAGAAAATAGGAGTTGAGCGGCAAACCCAATACTGTATATTATCCAATCGTTCATAATGTAAAAACAACTTTGAAAATAAAAGGCTGCCAGTCTTTGAAAATTGGCAGCCTTATAAATATATTTTTATCTAAAATCTACATATCTAACAAATAGGCAAATATTAGTGGAGCTACGATAGTAGCATCACTCTCTATAATAAATTTTGGAGTATTTATGTCTAATTTCCCCCAAGTGATCTTCTCATTTGGAACCGCTCCGGAATAAGATCCGTAACTAGTTGTAGAATCGGAGATCTGGCAGAAATAATTCCAAAATGGAGTATCTGTACGTTCCATATCTTGGTATAACATTGGCACTACGCATATTGGGAAATCTCCTGCAATACCTCCACCAATTTGGAAGAAACCAATCCCTTCCTTAGAATTATCAGTATACCAATCTGCTAGGAAAGTCATATATTCGATTCCAGATTTCATAGTGCTTGCTTTCAACTCGCCTTTTAGAACGTAAGACGCAAAGATGTTCCCCATAGTACTATCTTCCCACCCTGGAACCACCATTGGAAGATTTGCCTTTGCAGCAGCATACATCCAAGAATCCTTAATATCTATTTCATAATATTCTTCTAATACTCCGGAAAGTAGTAGTTTGTACATGTACTCATGCGGGAAATAGCGTTCTCCTGCAGCATCAGCATCTTTCCAGATCTTCACGATATGCTCCTGAATTCTTCTAAATGCTTCTTCTTCTGGAATACAAGTATCTGTAACTCTGTTCAATCCTTTTTCCAATAGTTCCCACTCATCCTGAGGAGTAAGATCTCTATAGTTAGGCACTCTTTTATAATGAGAATGCGCAACAAGATTCATCACATCTTCCTCTAGATTTGCACCGGTACAAGAAATTATTTGCAATTTATCCTGACGGATCATCTCTGCAAATATTTTCCCTATTTCGGCAGTACTCATTGCACCTGCAAGAGAAACCAACATTTTTGATCCTCCAGCCAATTGCTTTTCATAAGCTTCAGCAGCATCTACTAGCGCAGCGGCATTAAAGTGTAAATAATATTTTTTAATAAATTCTGAAATCGCTCCTTTACTCATCTTCGTCTTCGTCTGGGTTATGATTTAAATATTTGAACTTATAGCTCAACATTTTATAATATAGTTTTGCAGCAAGAAAATCTGAAGATTTATCCACATCGTTTGGACAAAGTTCTACAATATCAAATCCTACTACGTTCTTCTTTTTAAACATCAATTTTAAAAACTCTAAAGTCTCGAACCACAACAATCCACCTGGTTCTGGAGTTCCTGTAGATGGCATGATAGAAGGATCAAATGCATCCAGATCTATCGTGATAAATACATTTGGTGTCATTTGTCCTATGGCATCATCCATCCAATCTTCGTAAAGATCATGAGCAAAATACACCTGGTTCTCATCCATATGATCTAACTCTGAAACATCCATAGATCGAATTCCTACCTGAACAAGGTTGGTAGTCTTACTAGCTTCGTGAAGTGCACAAGCATGATTGCATTTAGAACCTTCGTATTCTGGTCTTAGATCTGCATGGGCATCTATTTGCACTACAGTAAGATCTTCAAAAGCCTCGTTAAACGCTCGAATAGTCCCAATGCTTACAGAATGTTCTCCTCCAAAAATGGTAACAAATTTTTCTTGTTTAATGTAATTCTTGGTGGTTTTGTGAACAGCTTCTACCATTTTTTCTGGTGAAGAATTTTCGGTAACCGGGGGAGCCAAGTAAATACCTTTTCTGTAAACTTCTGTACGGGTCTCAATGTCGAAAAGTTCCATATTCTCTGAAGCTTCCAAAAAAGCATCTGGACCCTTATCTGCGCCTTTTTGCCAGGAACTTGTTCCGTCATAAGGAACAGGGATCAATACCACTTGTGCTTCGTCTAGGCGTGCATATTTTTCTGGTATCCCGGCGTAATTCTTTTTGCTCATTGCTTGATTTTAAAAGTTTTAAGTTGAATCCCTCTTTGAGGGTTAAGTTATCGAGGCATCCCTCGCAATTCTAAAATTATTATTTACAACTATTTTCTAGGATTGACTAAAAATTATAGTCACTTAAAAGTTAAAGTTATAAATTTTTTAAATCTATTTATTTCTATCGTATCCCAAGATATGTAACAGGTCTTCTGCATTCTGTTGTTCGCTAAAAACTTCAGTAGTTAAGGTGCCATCTTCAGCTTTATCTATAAGGATTTGTTTAGGTTGAGGTATCAAACAATGCTGCAATCCTCCAAAACCGCCAATGCTTTCTTGATATGCACCCGTATTAAAGAAGCCTATATATAATGGTTTTTCTTTTTTATACTTTGGTAAGTAGATCGCGTTGGTATTTTGTTCAGAATTATAATAATCGTCACTATCACAAGTAAGACCTCCTAATAAAATGCGCTCATACTCATCGTTCCAACGATTTAAAGGAAGCATTACAAATTTCTTGCTAATTGCCCAGGAATCTGGGAGTGTGGTGATAAATGATGAATTTATCATGTTCCATTTTTCACGATCATTTTGTTGTTTCTGGTAAAGGATTTCATAAATAGCTCCTCCACTTTCACCAACTGTAAAAGATCCAAATTCTGTAAAGATATTTGGCACTTCTATCTCATATTCTTCACAAGTAAGTTTTATCTGATTGATGATTTCTGATACCATGTACTGGTAATCATACTCAAAAGCAAGGGAATTCTTTATTGGAAATCCACCACCAATATTTAAGCTATCCAAACTTGGACATACTTTTTTTAGATCGATATACACTTTTAAACACTTATTCAATTCATTCCAGTAATAAGCGGTATCACGAATTCCTGTGTTTATAAAAAAGTGAAGCATTTTAAGTTCTACCTTCGGATTGTCCTTAACTTTTTTATTGAAGAAAGGAAGAATATTCTTATAGCCAATTCCTAATCGGGAAGTATAAAATTCGAATTTTGGCTCTTCCTCAGAAGCAATTCTAATTCCTATCTTAAACGGGTCGTTGATCTCTTCAGAAAGCAGATCGATTTCTTCTAAATTATCTATTACAGGAATGCAATTCTTATGGCCTCCGTTTAAAAGATCTGCAATGTTAGTAATATATTGATCTCTCTTAAAACCATTACAGATCACATAAGCATTGTCTTCAAGTTTCCCAGATTTCTTTAATTTCTGAACAATGTTAATATCGAAAGCAGAAGAAGTTTCAATATGAATATCATTTTTTAAAGCTTCATTTAGAACATGCTCGAAATGTGAGCTTTTGGTGCAATAGCAATAATTATAATTCCCTTTATAATCATGTTCTTTAATTGCGTCGTTAAACCACTTTTTTGCTCGATTTATATTTTCCGTGATCTTTGGAAGATAGGTAAATTTAAGTGGTGCGCCATACTGCTCTACCAATTTCATAAGATCTATACCATGAAATTGCAGCTCATTATCTTCTAGTTTAAATTCTTCCTGTGGAAAATAAAAGGTTTGCTCTATTAAATCGCGATATTTTGTATTCAATGCTATATTTTAATTGTTGGGTTAAAAATTAGGGATTAAATTATACTGTCAAAAGGAATGACTGGTAAATTAGTGTTAAGATATTTAAAAGGGAGGTCGCTAAATTTAAGCGCGCTGAGATTTGTCGAGCCGAAGGCTGAATTAAAAACCTGAAGATCAAAGCCTTCACTTAAAAATAACTTCAACGTAATCAATTGAGTTTATTTAATTCTAATTCTAAAAATCTCATTTATACTTACTACTATAAATGAAAGTAAAAAATGGTATTTCACTTATTAGTCAAGCAAATGTATAAAAAATGTTAGTTAAAATTACATTTTTAAGCTTGTGCTTACAGCATTTTTATATTTATGATCTCTTGTTTAGTAAGCATTCTGTAATTTCCTCTTGGAAGATCCTTTTTTGTAAGTCCGCCAAAAGTCACTCTGTCCAGTTTTTCTACCTCAAAACCTAGGCTTTTAAATAGACGTTGTACAACGTGTGGCTTTATGCTATTAGTCTCTATTCCTAGTTCATTCTTAGGCCTGTTATCTATATAACTTACTTCTTGAACTTTTACTTTTCCATCTTCAAGAGTAACTCCTTCTTCTATTCTTTTTAATTCTTCAAAAGAAATAGGTTTGTTAAGTTCTACGTGATAGATCTGTCTAATACCGTTCTTAGGTTTCCCAAGTTGCTTTTCTAAAGTCCCATCATTAGTAAATAATAACAACCCAGTTGCTTGGCGGTCCAGTTTTCCAACTGGAACAACCTTAGCTTTTGTTGCATTAGCAATTAGATCCATTACCGTTCTGGAACCTTTTTCTAAACTTCCTGTGGTAAAAAATCCTTTGGGTTTATTCAAGAGAATATATTCTGGTTTTTCCGGAGTAACTCTTCTCCCATCAAATTTCACTTCTTCGGTAGGTTTTACGCGATATCCCATTTCCGTAACAATCTTATCATTCACCGTTACATTTCCTGCAGCAATATAAATATCTGCATCTCTACGGGAGCAAGCTCCAGAATTAGAAATATACTTATTAAGTCTTATTCCTTCTGCCTTAGGACCAGTTTTAACTTCTGGTTTAGCTGCGCTTTTGTAAGCATTTTTTGGAGCTGAATCTTTCTTAATAGGAGCATTACCTCTAGCCATAGATTTTTTCTTTGGCCCACCACCTTGTCTTCCACTAAACTTTTTACCTGAAGAATTATCATTCCTGCTCATATCGCTAATTTTTTGCAAAGATACTAGATATATCTTTCTCTTTATATTTTAACACTTAAAGATTTGTATTCTTAAAAAACCCGGTTAAAAACTTCTTTATAATCTATAAGTAAGATGCTAAAAACACCAGCCACGATTATAAATTTCAGGATATTATGTAAGAGCAAATATTGCCATTTGGAATTGCTGAAGTATAGAAACAATAGAAAGAATAGCAGTAAGATTAATGAAGTGTAAAAATAGTAATTCATTAGCCCGGTATCAAATCTTGTAGTAAGCAACAAGATTGGAATTACGGCAAGCACAGTTAATACGGATAGGAAGAATTTGCTCCACTTTTCTCCGTATACAACAGGAATGGTTTTATAATTTTGAATAAGATCTCCTTTTAAATTCTCTAAATCCTTCACTAATTCACGCATCGCGATCATAATAAATAGGAAGGTAGCGTGGATAAATATAACAGTCTCGAAATTCTTGTAATAGATAAAAACCACAAAGAAGGGGGTTATAGCTAGGATGCTTGCCATAATATTTCCAAGAAAAAGAATTTTTTTAATCCTATGAGAATAAAACCAGATCATGAAAATATAAATAGAAAAGAAAACAACTGCTCTAAAAGAAACATAACTAGCAAAAATAATTGCTGCAAAATTTAGAATAAAGTAAACCGAAAGTTTGGTGCGCTGACTAATAAGCCTATCCAGCATTGATTTCTTAGGCCTGTTTATAAGGTCTTTCTCACTGTCGTAAAAGTTGTTGATTATATATCCTGAAGCTATAACCGTGGCCGAAGAAAGTATTAGAAAAAACAGGTTGGGATCAAAAAAAACATCTCTTAATGGCAGATCTGGAGCAAGAATGAAGGCTGCGGTTAAGTATTGTGCAAAAACCAGAATGAGAATATTGTAGCCTCTCACCACCGAAAACAAACTCAACATTTTAAGCATTAAAAGTTTGTTCTTAGCTGACGCCATGTAATTTTGTGGGTTTTAGAAGTTGTAAACCACTTCTAAATTGTAGTCCTTCAAAGATTGTTTCGCTTTGTCTATATCTTCTGTAAATCCTAAGATATAACCTCCACCACCAGAACCACATAATTTTAAATAGTAATCATTGGTTTCGATACCTTGTTTCCACAAATTATGGAATTGGGTTGGGATCATTGGTTTAAAGTTGTCTAGAACAACATGAGAAAGCTTTTTAATATTTCCAAATAAAGATTTAATGTCTCCTTGCAAGAAATTGTCTACACAAGCGTCGGTATGTTTGATAAATTGATCTTTCACCATTTTTCTAAATGGTTCCTGTTTCATATTATCCATAAAGATCTGTACCATTGGCGCAGTTTCTCCAATTATTCCGCTATCCAATAAGAAAACGGCGCCTTTTCCATTCTCGGTTTGAGAAGGGATTCCTGCAGGTTCTATATTATCTTTAGAATTTATTAGAATTGGAATACTTAGATAACTATTTAAAGGGTCTAATCCTGAAGATTTTCCATGGAAGAAAGATTCCATCTCTCCAAAGATCTTCTTCAGCTTTAATAACTTTTCTCGGGTTAAATTTTCTAAGACAGTAATCTTATCTGTAGCATATTCATCATATATAGCGGCCACCAAAGCACCACTACTTCCAACGCCATATCCCTGAGGAATTGTAGAATCGAAATACATTCCCTTTTCGATATCTTCTTTAAGTGCCTGAAGATTAAAATGTACTAAGCTTGGGTTGGTGTTCTCCAATTCTGCCAAATAATCTGCAAAACGCTGCAAACTTTGGTTAGATTTAATAGCTTCATCAGAAGGATTTTCATCCACTTTTAGAGCTCCATTATAAAAATTATAAGGAATAGATAAACCTTTGGAATCTTTAATGATCCCGTATTCTCCGAAAAGTAAGATCTTGGAATAGAATAATGGTCCTTTCATAAGCTTATTAAAAATCTGAATTCAAAAAGAATTCTAATCAGTAGATTTCGAGGCAAATATAATCAATTAAAACTACAATTTTTTTGAACCGAATCCAACATTATCCAAAATATATTGCCGATTCTGGCAATAGCCAACCAATTCATTTTTAATGAATTCCAGTATCACTTCTCTATTTTTGTTAGGGTATAGCACATGTACATTTGCTCCTGCATCTAGTGTAAAGCAAACCGGCAAACCAGTAGTTTCTCTAAATGTCCATATTTTATTGATGATCTCCAGCGTGTTAGGCTTCATTAAAATGAAATAAGGATTGCTGCTCATCATCATTGCATGGAGTGTAAGTGCTTCACTTTCTACAATTTCAATGAATTTTTTAAGATCTCCATCTTTAAAAACCGACTTCAATTTTGATAGATTGGTATGTGCTTGCTTAAAGCGTTGCTCTGCAAAAGGATGTCCATGCATTAAGTTGTGACCAACAGAACTGCTAACCTGTTTCTCTCCTTTGTCTACCAATAAGATGGTATCTTGATAATTGTTAAATACTTCATTAATTTCATCGCTGTAACGCACTCCATAAAGATTGGAACTATCTTTAATATCTTGATGTTCTCCCCAAACTACTAGTTCTCCTTTTACGCTTCGGCATGCACTTCCCGATCCTAATCTTGCTAAAAATGAAGCTTTTTGGAGGAAATAATCATCGCTCATCTCTGGATCTAATTCTTTTTCGATACTCATTATACACAAGGCTAAAGCGCTCATGCCGCTGGCAGAAGAGGCAATTCCACTGCTATGTGGAAATGAATTTTCCGAATTTATTGTAAGCTGAACATCTTGTAGAAATGGACAATATGAAACAATGCGGTCAAAAAACGTAGTGATCTTAGGTTTAAAATCCTCCTTCTTTTTTCCTTCAAAATAGAATTCGAAATCAAAACCTTTAGGGTTTATTTCTGATGGTTTTTTAGGCTGAAATTCTATACTAGTGGTAGTTTTACAAGTATCCAGTGTAAAACTAATAGAAGGATTCGCAGGAATTTGATTCTCTTTTTTCCCCCAATATTTAACCAAGGCAATATTACTAGGAGATTGCCAAGTAACTTTTCCTTGCGGCATTGTTTCTAGTGAAGATCTGCTAATAAAATCCTGCTCTTTCATGCGCTAAAAAATTTACGCAAATATACTTTTTTAGTTAAGAGGAGATAACCTAAGGTTTCAAATAATTGTCTATTTTAGGCTAACTAACCAACCAGATAATGACCAAGAAATTCTTAATACGAGTTTCCATTGCAGTAGGTGTATGCCTGTTCATTGGATTTTTGGGAGCTTTGGCTACCCAATCCAGTATTGGAGATTGGTATTTACAATTAAATAAGCCCAGTTTTAATCCGCCAAACTGGATCTTTGGTCCAGTTTGGACATTTCTCTATATCTTAATGGGAATTGCAGCTGGAATAGTTTGGAGTAAGGGTTTTTATCACCTATGGGTGCAAACGGCGCTTTATCATTTCGGATTTCAATTATTGCTTAATGCATTCTGGTCCTTGTTGTTCTTCGGATTAAAAGAACCTTTTTGGGCACTTATAGATATTATTGCGCTTTTTGTGGTACTGCTTTTTACAATAAGGTGGTTTAAAATAGTAAATAACACTGCGGCTTATTTACTTATACCCTATGCAATTTGGGTGTCATTTGCAGCGATCTTGAATTTTGAGATTTGGCGACTTAATCTTTAATTTTTTAAAATCTATACATTACTGGTCATTGCTTTGGCAGCTAAGTATCCGCCAGTCCATGCATTTTGAAAATTAAATCCTCCTGTAATAGCGTCGATATTCAACACTTCACCAGCAAAATATAAATTTTTCTGAAACTTACTCTCAAAGGTCCTAAAATTTACCTCGTTCAATTTTATTCCGCCTGCGGTAACAAATTCTTCCTTAAAGGTACTTTTCCCGTCTACATCGAATTTACAAATAGTAAGTTGCTCACTTAAAGCTTTAAGTTTTTTACGATTAAGATCTGCCCATATTCCGGTGTCTTCAATCCCAGCTCCTATAACTAAGTTTCGCCATAAACGTTTCGGAAGATCGAATTGCGCATATTTTGATACTTGTTGTTTTGCATATTTAAGCTTTAGCCTAAGAAGTTCATCCAAAATTATTTCATTTGTACTATAAGGCAACCAGTTTATAATTATCGGGAATTTATAATTAAGCTCATGAAGCGCTCTGGCTCCCCAGGCAGATAATTTTAATACCGCCGGACCGCTAACACCCCAATGCGTGATTAATAGAGGACCTTCACTTTCAAGACCGGCTCCTGGTATATGTACACTTGCAAAAGTAGAAACTCCAGGAAGATCTTTAATTCTTTCATCTTTAATATTGAAGGTAAATAATGAGGGAACTGCTGATTCTATTTTATGACCTAATTCTTCCAACATATTCCAGATCTTCGGATTACTTCCGCTTGCTACTAGAATTTTATCAGCCGAAAAATCTCCATTATTGGTATTTATTAACCATTGTTCATTTTCTGAAGTTATACGCTGTACGGAATGATTTTTAAGGATCTTTATGCCTAATCGTTGCGCTTCAGAAAGGAAGCAATTAATGATGGTTTCCGAAGAATCTGAAACAGGGAATATTCGCCCGTCTTCTTCAATTTTCAATTCGATGCCACGTTCTTCAAACCAAGCAATGGTATCTCCTGTCATAAAGGAGTGAAAAGGACCACGAAGTTCTTTTTCGCCTCTGGGATAATTCCTAACCAATTCATTCGGAACAAATTCGGCATGAGTAACATTACATCTCCCGCCTCCAGAAATTCTCACTTTAGTAAGTACTTCTTTTCCTCTTTCAAGGATAAGGATATTTGCACCAGGGTTGAATTCTGCCGCATTGATCGCTGCAAAAAAACCGGCTGCGCCACCCCCAATAATAATTATATCATACTTCATTCAGAAAAATATAGGAAGCGCAAATTTATGGGTTTTGCAGCTGAAGGGAAGGTTTAATAAAAGAAATTATAATCTGTCTGGAAAATCGGAAATAATTCCATCTACCCCAAACTCAATCATTCGTGCGATATCTTCTGGCTCGTTTACCGTCCAGACATTCACGTTAAAACCTTGGCTATGTGCGTCTTTTACACTCTGTCTGGTAATAATTCCGAGGGAAGGATGAATCGCGGTGGCATTCAAGATCTTGCCCCATTCTATCGCTTCTTCTACACTGGCTTTGCTAAGCACTGCAATTAGGATATTAGCATTAATCTTTTTTACTTCCAGCAGTTCATTTTCTTGGAAAGAGGAAACCAGTATGCTGGAGTATTCCCAACCTTGATCTATATACTTAGAAATAATAGCGCAAGTCGGTTTAGCGGTATGCAATCCTTTAAGCTCTATATTTATAGAACATTTCCCTTCAATAAGATCTAAAACCTCCGTTAACAAAGGTATTTTATAACCTCCTGTTAAGGTTAATTCCTGAAGCTGATCATAGGTTTGAGCTGTAATTTCTCCAAAACCATTACTCAATCTATCCAGAGTGAAATCGTGAAAAACCACAAGTTCTCCCGAAGCACAAAGATGCACATCGATCTCTATTCCATCTATTCCCATTTCCAATGCTAGATTGATACTTTCTATAGTATTTTCGGTTAAATGCCCTTTCGCCCCGCGATGACCAATTTTATAAATAGGATTCATAATTTTTAATTATTTTGTTCAGAAGGGTTTTTGAATTATAATTACAGTTGGTAAATTAAAGATATTCCAATTTAATTGTGCTACTCGATTATTAATTTGTAGTATGAGAATTGAAAAAATAAAAATTAAATTAAAGAATTATATATGGAAAAGTGGTTTGAAGCATCATGGACATCTGTTATCGCAATATGCATTACCGCGGTATTCATCTATTTGGCGGTAATAGTATTCACTCGATTAGCGGGAAAAAGAAGTTTTTCCAAAATGTCTAGTTTCGATTTTGCAATGACAGTGGCAATAGGATCTATAATTGCGAGTACAATTCTTTCAAAATCGGTTAGTTTAGCCGAAGGTGTTGTTGGACTTGCCATGGTTTACATACTTCAGCTCTCTGTTGCTATTTTAAGGCGATCCACTCACATTGAAAAACTTATAGATAATACACCTATGTTGTTGATGGATGGAACCAAAATCTTGCACGAAAATCTAAAAAGGCAAGAGTTACGGAGTCAGACCTTAGGTCTAAATTAAGAGAGGCCAATGTTTTGGAGCTGTCCCAGATACGCGCCGTTGTTTTCGAAGCGACCGGTGATATTTCGGTTTTACATACTAAAGATGAAAATGTAGAATTGGAAGATTGGTTGATGCAAGGGGTAAATAAATAAGAAAAAATGCAATGGGCAGAGATTTCAGATATAATTGCCGAATTTTGGACTAGCATTGCGATAGTTATATAAAAAAACTAGGCAAGCTAAGAAAGAGATGGACATTTCTCCTGGAATATTAATTATTTTGGTTGTAGTAGTTTTTTTATGAGTGGTTTATCGACTGGATAAATAATTTGAAAGGAACAAATGGAATTTCTTTAGTTGTAAATAGATTATTCTTCCTCACCTTTTGCAATATCGAAAAAAACCATCTACCAAATATTATAGACTACAGCAGCACTCACACCAAAAATAATATGTGCCACAATTAGTTGCAGGTAATATTCAATATCCCAATTTGTTTCTGGAGGATTTTTACTTAAATAAAAGAATAGTTTCCACCCTAAAACGCCGATTATCCCTGCTGCCAAACCCAATATAGCACCGGAACTAATGGAGATGGGAATAAATTCTAATTTCCAAATTATTTCAAAAACCACAACGAATATCCATCCAATTAGATAATGTAATATCCAGCCCGCACTGCTGTTTTTAGATAACTCTAATCTAAAAAAATCTGATCTTGATAATACAATATTAAGCAGTTCCGGCTCTCTAAACTGCTTATTTAGAAGATTTGAAAGAATATAGCTAAAGGCAGTCATAATGGAGGTTGCAATTGCTCCAGCGACTATTAATCTTATTATTTCCATGACTTGTTAATCTTTATAAAAGTTAAACTAATGTTTTCTTAAACACGTATAAAAATTAGGCTTGTGCATATAAATTTACTTTTTCATACCCTAAAAGCAAGAACATGAGACCGGTAATTGAAAAAAATTTAACGAAACAGCGTTTAAGTATAGATGAGATTAAGGAAGATAGGAGAAAAATAAAAGCCGAATTTAAAGATTTTATCATTAACAAAAATCATCCCTGCGTTATGGCGCAAACCGTTTTTAGTATGGATAAAGTGGAATTTCAAACTTATGAGAATTTTGGTTCCAAGAATACAGCAGGAAAAATATTAAAAGATTTAAAGCAGTATATTGAGAATTATGATTTTGAATCGAATGAATTTCTAACTTTTATGGCTGTATTTAAAGGACGAAAGGAATATTCTGAAAAGCAATTTGAAGAGATGCTTTGGAAACAGTTGGACTTTTTACATGAAGTAGATACAGAAGCTTGGGATACAGCGGTGAGTAGTGATCCGTCGAATAAAGACTTTAGTTTCAGTTTGGGAGGAAAAGCCTTTTATATTGTGGGATTACACCCTAATAGTTCAAGATTAGCAAGACAAACTCCATATCCGGCTATTGCATTTAATTTGCATTGGCAATTCGAAAAGTTGCGAGAAATGGGGACTTATGAGGTTGTAAGAGATAAGATCCGGGAAAGAGATATAGAATTGCAAGGAAATATAAATCCGGTACTTCAGGATTTTGGAGAGAATAGTGAAGCCAGACAATACAGCGGAAGAAAAGTTGGAGATGAGTGGAAATGTCCGTTTCTTTCTGGGAAAATGTAAGAGATGTATCAGCCAAAGAAATATAAGAAGCAAGACCCGAAATATTTATTTGAATTTATAAAACAACATCCTTTTGCGAGTTTTATTCTGCAAGGGGAACGTCTTTTAGCCACCCATATTCCTGTTCTTATTGAGGGGAATTCGCAAAAATTTAGATTGTATTCCCATATTGCCAATCATAATGAACAACTTCAATATTTGAAAAACGAGACAGAGGCTTTATTGATATTTCAAGGGGCACATGCTTATGTTTCTTCCTCTTGGTATCAGGAAAAAGATATAAGCACTTGGGATTATTCAGTGGTGCATATAAACATTAAAGTAAAATTGCAAACCCGTGAAGAGTTAGAAACTTCTTTAGAAAATTTAGTTCATCGGTTTGAAAAAAATCAGACTCGGCCTTTATATTATAAAGATATACCAAAAAAAATGTTAGAAGAACATCTTCCGTTGATCACTGGATTTTGGGCAGAACCATTTAAAATTGAAGGAGTGGCAAAATTGCATCAATCCTATAAGATGCAAGATGTAGCATCGGTTATTGATCATTTAGAAAAGGGCACGCCTTTGGAAAAAGAATTAAGTAAAGAAATAAGAAAAGAAAATGATTAAGGTAATAAAGAAGCAAACAGGAGCCGCATTTGTTTTGAAAAAAGGTCAAAAATTAAAGGTTATAGATCCGCAGGGAGAGCAGGTGAGCGATATGGTGTTATTCAATTTAGAAGATACTCGTGAGAAAATTTCTTCAGGAAAAACTTTGGATTTTGAAGAGAGTATTCTTATTACCAAAGGAAATTTTTTGTGGAGTAATAGAAGCAAAAAAATGATGGAAATATTGGAAGACACTAATGGAAGAAACGATTTTCTTTTAGCCCCATGTAGCCCCGAAACCTTTCAAATAATGTATAAAGATCCGCACTATCATCCTAGTTGTTTCGAAAATTTATATACGAATCTGGAAAAATTCCATATTCAACAGGATGATGTGCCAACGGCTTTCAACATATTTATGAATGTACAATTCTCTGCAAATGGTAAGTTGAGCGTTAAGCCTCCTTTAAGCAAAGCAGGGGATCATGTGCTTTTTCAAGCTCAAATGGATTTAATTGTTGCACTTACTGCCTGCTCTGCAGAAGACAGCAATAATGGAAGTTTCAAACCTATTAATTATGAAATTATAGATTAAGTATTTGGCACATTTTTCTTTCTAAACCTCATATTCAGCATTTCTATTGCCAGAGAGAAGAAAACAGCAAAATAAATATAACCTTTTGGGACATGATAATGCGCACCTTCCACAATTAACATCACTCCAATTAAGATCAAGAAAGATAAAGCAAGAATTTGAATGGTTGGATGCTTATTTACAAAATCTCCCACAGCTTTAGCAAAAACCATCATCACGATTATAGATATTACCACTGCTATAATCATAAGTATCAATTGATCTGTAAGACCAATTGCAGTTAAAATGGAATCGAATGAAAAAATAATATCCAAGAGCATTATTTGAACGATTGCATACCCGAAAGAACTTACTTTTTTCACTGTTTGCTCCTCGTGCTGGCCTTCTACTTTATGATGTATTTCCAGAGTGCTTTTTACCAATAAAAAGATACCACCACCAATTAAAATAATATCCCTCCAACTCAATTCAAAATCCCTAATATTAAGTACAGGTTCCGTAAGTCCTATGATCCAGGTGATACTTAATAGCAACAAAACTCTCATTATTAAAGCTGCAGAAAGTCCGCCAAGTCGCGCCTTTTTTTGCTGATGTTCAGGAAGTTTTCCAGCAACTAAAGAAATAAAAATAATATTATCTATTCCTAAAACAATTTCCATAAAGGTTAATGTAAGTAGGGCAATCCAAGTATCTGCTTGTAAAAATAATTCCATTTAAAGACGTGTTGACTTATAATAAGGCGGAAAATTAATGAAATTATTATGAGTTTAAAAAAGATATTTTTAAAAAGAAATTATAATAAATTCCTACTTGCTTCTAGCTAATGTAGGCTAACCACTTTCGTGATCTCCCAATTAGAATCCTTTTTCTTCCAAAAAATAACAAATTTTCCTATTTGAGAAGGAGTATCGGCGCTTTCTTGATTGTTTTTGAATGTGTGTTCCCCAAATTCAATGGCGCCAAAATCTTTTATGGGGTATACTTCTATACTGCCGGGCACTAAATGCCTTGTTACTTTTCCGCAGATGTTTTTTTCGGTAGCATCTAGGATATCTTGTTTGGAAGTCATTAATCCGCCTTGATCATGAAAGAATTCTATATCTTCAGCATATAAATTTTTCTGCATTTTTAGGTCGCAACTGTTATAAGCCCCAAAAAACTGTGCATCCATTTTTACAATTTCCGCATAAAGTTCAGCATCATCTGGAATATATTTATCAATTGTTATTTTTTCTATGTTCTTACTTGAAGAGCATGAAGAAATTAGAATCATTATAAATATTAATAAAGCTACTCTTGAAACTTTGATAGACATACTGTGCTATTAAAAATGTAACCTAATTTAGTTATTTTTCTATAATAGAAAACCATAGGTTTTCTAATGAAGACTGGTCTCCGGGGATTTCATTAATTTCTGAAACCTATCTGCTGCCAATTTTTCAGAATCTGATGTAGGGTAGAAAGTTTAACAAAAGCTTGCAGTTTTATAAATTTCAACTGAAAATATTTGTGTTCTCACAGTATTTTCAATTTCGTTTCTACGGGTCATAAAATTTTTCCAAAGATTAGCCTTCTGAATGTTGGAAAAGGACATATTCATTGGTTTCCCAACTAGATCTATTTTGGGATACGTTCTACTCTTTTGTATTTCAGCATTTATTTGTAGTTGTTAGCTGCAAAAGTTTCTAAAAAATTATTTCAATTAAATTAAGCCACTTCAGACTAAAATGATGATATAATAGTATGTAAATTACAGACTTTAAAATTAAAATTTAATAAACAGCTATGATAGTTTCTAGATTAATTTTCCTTAGACATAGGTCTTGTGAAGCACTATCAAAAAATCTATTGTTACTTAGCTGTAGTAGGTTTTAAATTCATGACTATTAATTTTATACACGAATGAGATCCAATCATAAATTAGTGTTCATCCTTTTAGGGCCAATCCTATTCTTTATTATACAATCTTTGGACACTCCGGTTGGCATGCCGGAAAAGGCATATGATATGTTGTGTATTACGCTCTGGATAGCTCTTTGGTGGGTTACTGAAGCTGTACCTATAAGTGTAACCGCTTTATTGCCTATAGTGTTGTTCCCGTTAACAGGAGCACTCGATCTTTCTACAACCACTGCTTCCTATGGGCATAAATATATCTTCCTCTACATGGGTGGATTTTTATTGGCAATAGCAATAGAAAAATGGAGCCTGCATAGGAGAATGGCACTGTCCATAATTCAGCTAATAGGTACCAATATTTATAACATCATACTGGGCTTTATGGTTGCAACCGCATTTCTTTCTATGTGGATCTCTAATACTGCAACATCGGTAATGATGTTACCAATTGGGATGTCTATAGTAGCGCAGTTAAAAGATAATCCTTCTACCAAGGAAAACGAAAACTTGATCTTTGGAAAAGCATTAATGCTTGCTATTGCCTATTCAGCTTCAATTGGTGGAATGGCCACTTTAATAGGGACACCTCCAAATTTGGTGTTTGCCGGATATGTTCAGGAAACCTACGGAATTGAGATCAGTTTTTGGCAATGGGCAAAGTTTGGATTTCCAATTTCGCTGATGTTACTTTTTATTTGTTGGTATTACCTTACTCGAAAAGCTTTCACTTTTAATCAGAAGGAATTCCCGGGAGGTAGGACTGAAATAAATAGATTAAAAGCCGAATTGGGACCAATGAAACGGGAAGAGAAAATTGTACTTGGCGTTTTCGTTTTCACTGCATTTTGTTGGATCTCAAGATCATTCTTAATTGAAGATATCATTCCAGGAATAGACGATACCATAATAGCCATGTTTTCGGGAATTTTGTTATTCACTCTTCCTTCTACAAAACCTGGTGAAAATATTATCAATTGGGAAGAAGCGGTTAAAATGCCTTGGGGAATAATCCTGCTTTTTGGAGGTGGCATGGCGCTGGCTGCAGGTTTTGAAGTTACTGGTTTGGCAAGTTGGCTGGGAAGTAGGATGACGCTTTTACAAGCACTTCCATTGTTATTACTGGTAGTAGTGATTATCACTAGTGTTAATTTTATTACTGAAATCACCTCGAATCTTGCGACAACCGCAATGCTTTTACCAATTTTAGCGCCTATTGCCCTAGGGTTAGGAATTAACCCCTTTATGCTTATGGTTGCAACTACTGTTGCTGCATCTTGTGCTTTTATGCTTCCGGTTGCAACGCCACCAAATGCTGTGGTATTTGGTTCTGGTTATTTAAGAATTCCAGACATGATCCGGGCAGGGATTTGGATGAATGTATTATCAATTGTCCTTTTAACTCTTATGGTATATTTTATTTTACCAATAATTTGGGATTTCGATCCTTTAGTGCCAGGAATTCTAATTCCGCTTAATTCTTAATTTAAAAAAATAATTTAGGAATTAAACTTTTAAAATAGAGATTTGAAGCTTTTATTATTTACTAGATAGTATTTCTTTAACCGGTTTTCCTCTCCAGAATTCAGGAATTTCAAGTCCTAATAAATAGGCAATTGTTGCTCCAGTATCATAGGTTACAATAACGCTGTCCATTTCTCCTTGGCTTGAGATTCCTTTACCATAGGCGATCCACGGAATTTGTACCTCTTTGAGGGTTTTTCCACCGTGACTTTTCCTGTTTCCACCATGATCTGAAGTTAAAATGATGATGGTTTCTTTCATTAAATTTTTATCCTCAAGAGTAGCGATCATCTTGCCTATAAGAACATCAATTTTTTCAATTTCCAGATAAAATTCAGGGGAATCAAAGCCAATTTCATGTCCTGCATGGTCGGCATCATCTAAATGGATAAAAGTGAAAACTGGTTTTTCTTCAGCTATAAAACTCGTAGCTTTCTCAATTGTTTTTGTATCGGTTTCTCCATTGTAATCGAGATCTACAAGCGCTCTTTCAAAAAGATTCCTGATTCCACCCCAGGTATAAATAGCTCCTTTTTTTGCTTTTGGCAATTGTGTATCTATTAAGCTAAAAATTGTTGGGTAGATTCCGCTTTCTCCAAGTTTTGCTGAAGGTAATTCAGGTTCTCTACTATCCCATTCGGTAAATCCATGTAATTCTGGTCCCGATCCCATGAGCATCGATGCCCAGTTTACTGCGCTAGATGAAGGGAGTACTGCTCTCGCTTTTAAAGAATAGCTTCCATTTTTCATCATTTCCCGGATGTTTGGAATTTTAGCTTTTTCGAAAGCATGGGCTCCAAAACCGTCTATCCCAACTAAGATTATGTGTTTCGCATGTTGTTTGTTTTGTTCTTGGGAAATGGCTTTTTGTGTACTTGCGCAGGAAACTAAAATTATTATGCTAAGCAATGTATATCGCTTCAATAGAAGTTGGAACATTCAGAGTTTTATAAGATTGAAAGTCTGCTAATTTAACCTATTTTGAATGGAACTTAAAGATAGTTTGTTTAACATTTGAGGTTTGCTAAACAATTAATTTTTAGTAATTAATTGTTTAGTATTAAAACTCATAATCTTTACCGTTAGTTTACTTTGAATTTCAACGCTAGCTATACTTAGACTGCTTTTCAAATTGGAGTAGCAGCAAGACCTTATAGATTTACCGGTATTTATGAGTATTCTAAAGCAATAGTTTGTAAAAATTTAATTATATTTATCAACACTACATTTTTTTGCAACCCTAATTTCGAAAAAATTCATTTTTAAGAATTATAAGAGTCGCTATATGAAAAAACTTTTATTCTGTTTCTCAATACTTCTAATGTTGCAATCCTGTTGGTACACGAGTGGTGACGATGACGATCTTAACAGGAGTAGTTATAAACCTATAACTCAATCCCGCCAAGATTTTGAAAAGAGTATTAGTATTATGGGAGAACGTCCAGTAATTAACTCCGGCAAAATATATGTGAAAGATGATCTTATTTACTTAAATGAACTCGGTGAAGGCTTTCATATTATTGATAATTCCGATGCTATTAACCCTCAACCTGTCGCCTTTTTAAAAATCCCACTAGCTACAGATCTGGCTATTCGGAACAATATTATATATGTGCATCACGCGGTAGATCTTGTTGCATTTACCTATTCATTAAATTCGAACTTATTAAATATTGTACATAGAGAACGGAATGTTTTTCCTAGACTGCGTTCCCCGGAAGGACTGGAGCCCTCATTTTATAATGTTCCTGAAAATGAAATTGTAATAGGCTATCAACAAATAAACTAAAAAGATGAAAAAAGTTATACTGCTCTGTCTTTCCATATTGTTTATTGGTTGTAATGCCGAGGGAGATAATTCATCACCACAATCTGTAGATGGTTCTGGAGGCTCCCTTGCTAGATTTTCACTCGTGGGCAATTATTTATATACAGTAGATGATCAATCCCTACGTATCTTCGATATTTCAAATCCTGCGTTGCCAACTTTTGCGGGCACTAAATATATTGGTTTCGATATAGAAACCCTCTATTCTTTAGATGAGTACTTGTTTGTAGGTAGCCGACTTGGAATGTTTATTTTTGATATTTCCGATCCTAAATTTCCGCTTCAGCTTTCTAAAGTAGAACATGTGCGTAGTTGTGATCCTGTGGTTTCTTCTGGCGATTATACCTATGTTACGCTTCATACCAACGTAGGTTGTGCTGGAAATGTAAACCAGCTGGAAGTGTATAATACTCAAGATCTTTTGAGACCAGAATTGCTTACCACCATTACTCTGGATCGTCCCATCGGACTTGGTCTCTACGGAAATCATCTACTGGTTACCGATAAAAATGTAGTACGTATTTTTGATGTTACCAACCCGGCACAACCAGATCTTGTGGGAGGTATTGAAGAAGATGCCTTCGATCTTATTATTCGGAATAACGATTTATTCATTATTGGTGAAAAGTCACTAAGCCAATATCAACTTAACCCCGAGGATATAGAAGATATAGTTTTTAAAAGTACAATCGTTTTTTTATAGGAGTGCAGTAATCATGCTTTATTAAGATCCTTCGACAGGCTCAGGATGACACTGTTTTTTAATTTGTTATTCCGACGAAATAGGAATCTCATTGAAACTTTAATCGTGATTTTTTGAAATCCTTCGACAGGCTCAGGATGACACTTTTTTTCTAATGTGTCATTCCGACGGAAGGAGGAATCTCTTTTAAACTTCAATCCTTCTTCAATAAGACTCTTCTACAGGCTCAGGATGACACTGTTTTCTAATTTGTAAAACCAATCCCTCTCATTAAACACTCTTGTCTTTCATCTTATCACTTTCGGTATTCATCCATTGGTCCCAAAAAGTAAAATACAAACCATAGTTGGTATTAAATTCTGAATGATGAAAATGGTGGTGCGTCGCTCCAATAAAAACCTTTCCGAAGAAGCTCTTTTGAAGCTTTTCTGAATATATTTCTATATCCAAATGATTTATCACACTGCTAATGGTCATGAACATAAGATAAAACACCACGGCACTAAAATGCAAAGGAATGCTAATTAAAATGATTGGCAGGATTAGGGCTTCCATTACAGCTTCCCAGGGATGAAAAGAAAAGGCCGTCCATGGCGAAGGGGTTAAACTATCATGGTGAACTTTATGTACCCTCCTATATATTGAGGGACTATGCATCCAACGATGGATCCAATAATAATAAGTTTCATGAATTAAAAGCACTACCACCAAGCTAAACGGAAAATACCACAAGTCGTTTATTGAGAATTCAACGTAGATCTGCGTGTATCCATGTTTGTAGAGAAAAAAGAGAAGAGACCCGGTAATGGCAAATATTATGGAAGAGATCAAACTCCATTTAATTTCTTTTTTTAATTGCCCCTTTTTATAAGGTCTTTTACTTAATTTTTTTGACTGAAATTTTTCTTTGTTTTTAATATAATAGTGATGATAAAATAAACCTGCAGCCAAGAAATATCTCAAAACAAGAATTAGAAAAAAGATAAGTATATAGACTAAAAAATAGCTGAATAATCTTAATGGGTCTTCCATAATCTAATTTTCGGTTGTAAATAAACATTAATTCCAAAAAACTAAAGACTCTTGAGTCAAGGCCAAAGGCTATGTCCCGATAAAATATTGTAGCTGGGAATTAAACTTAAAACGATACATTAAATTTAAGGCTTTGGAAACACAAAGTTTCCCAAGGTTGTTTTAAAAAATTCTTTATTAATTCATTAACTTATTGATTTATAAATAAGTAATCTTATGGAAATCGGTGTTTTGAAATCTGTGTTATATTAGGAATTATTGCGGCACTTGTATTTATTATTCTTGAATAAATTCTGAATCCTCTAATTTTGGGCACAACTGCTTTTAGTCCCCAAAGAATGATGGTTGCAATCGTGATGAGAAAAGTAGTTTTAGCGCCTCTAGCTTCTTTTGATTTAGGAAAAATTGATGGAAGTAATGCTACTCCATATTGTTCTTTCAATGATCTTCGCACCAATACTTTCGCTAATTATTCGAAATCTTTCAAATTGAATTGCTTTGGTAGTTAATGCTATAATTGGATTGGCACAATACCTCGTAAATTTTTATGGTTCTACCGGAGTTTTTCCTTGTTTCGCAAAAGAAATTTGCTTCAAATTACACCTATTATATTTGGGCTAATTAGGACTGGTCTTTTAAAGATTTTGCAGCAAAAGAGCCAGCACCATTATGCCAATAGTTTCTTTCAGATTTCAGGAAAACATTTTAAAAGAGCAATGACTCTTATATTTCTGAATTTTCGATAAAAGGGATTTTAAAATATAACTTTCTATGGGAAAACCGGTTATGATGGTTTACATTTAGAGATTGAATCCTTCTAAACAGCCAAAAATTGAAAAAAGATAAACTTATTAAATCAAAGAATGCATTTCCTGTGGTGGGAATTGGCGCTTCTGCTGGAGGATTAAAAGCTTTTAAAAGTTTTGTAAAAAATATTCGCGAAAAATCGGGTATTGCCTATGTTCTTGTGCAACACCTCGATCCCAAACACAAAAGCCTATTACCGGAGATTTTACAAAAGGTTACTAAAATCCCGGTTTTAGAAATTACAGATGATATTGATGTGGAACCGGATAATATCTACATATTACCTGCCAACAAAATGCTCATGGCAAATGATGGTATATTAAAACTTGAACCCCGGCCAAAACCAGAAAAAGGTATAAACAATCTTCCCATAAACCTCTTTTTTGATTCTCTTGCAAATGTTCATCAATCTCATTCTATTGGGGTTATCTTATCGGGATCTGGTTCCGATGGAACTAAAGGTTTTAAAGCTATTAAAAACAGAGGAGGGACTACTTTTGCTCAGGATGAAACTTCTGCAGAGTGGGACGACATGCCTAGAAATGCTGTGGAGGCTGGCGTGGTAGATTTTGTATTGCCAGCGGAAAAGATCCCGGCAAAAATTTTAGAGCTTTTAGATGAACGGAATAATGATAAAGAAGAGGAGCAAAATAATACAGAAGATAATCCTAAAGCGATTCAGCAAATATTAGATTTGTTGCATGAGCACCGCGAGACAGACTTTACCTATTACAAAAAAACTACGATAAGCAGAAGAATAGATCGTAGGATAACCATCAATAAATGCGAAAATATTGATACTTACTTCAATTTTCTACAAAATAATAATGGGGAAAAAGATCTATTATATCAGGATCTATTGATCCCTGTAACCGATTTTTTCAGAGATCCAAAAATATTCGATCATCTTTGTCAGACTGTTTTCCCACATATTTTAAACAATGGAAAGAAAGGCGATCCAATAAGGATATGGGTAGCGGGATGCAGCACAGGGCAGGAAGCCTATACCTTCGCTATTTGCCTAAGGGAGCAAATGGAAGAAAATTCCGAACTTAGGGAAAAAGTACAAATCTTTGCAACAGACATTAGTGAGCCGGCCATTGCAAAGGCCCGCAAAGGTCTATATAAAAAGGAGGAACTAGCGAGCCTTAGTCCGCAGCGCATTAATAAATTCTTTACAAAGTCCCATGACAAATACAGGATTAATAAAGAAGTGCGGGAGATGTGTGTGTTTGCCGAGCAAAATTTTTTGAAGGATCCACCATTTGGGAATATGGATTTAATCAGTTGCCGTAATGTACTGATATATATGGAACCTTATTTGCAAAAAAAGGCGCTCACCACTTTTTACTATGCACTAAAACCAAAAGGCTTTTTATTGCTTGGCAAATCTGAAACAGGCAGTACAATGAGTGAATTATTTGCCAGTGAAAATAAAGCCAGTAAGTTATATATCCGTAAAGAAGTGCCTGGTCAATTAATTCTTCCTCCTAAACAGGTTGGGCAGCAATTCAACCGTGAAAGGGTCAATCGTATAGCCCAAACCGAAGACAAGGGCACCAATTTTGAAAAAGCGGCAAATACACTTTTACTTAATGAATATACTCCGGCAGGGGTGGTGGTTAATGAGGCTATGGATATCGTGTATTTTAAAGGCGATACGGGAAGCTACCTGCAACAACAAACCGGGAAGCCTAGCTATAACCTGATTAATATTGCAAGGTCTGGATTGGCTTTCGAGCTGCGTAGCCTGCTGCAAAAGGCAAAAAAGAGCAATGAAAGGGTGCAAAAAGGAAATATCCCCATAAAAGTGGGAAATACCACCTTACTTGTTTCTTTGGAGGTTGTTCCACTTCCTAATATGGCCGAGCCCTATTTTATGGTGCTTTTTCATACCAAGGCCTTAGAAGTTAACGCAGTGGGGAAAACTGTAAAAAAGGGAAAGAAAAGTGAGCCAGATCCTAAGGATCAGCTAATAGCACAACTACAAAAAGAACTCCAAGAGACGCGTGAAGATATTCTGGAAATCACGGAAGACCAGGAGGCTGCTAACGAAGAACTTCAAAGCTCTAACGAAGAGCTACTAAGTAGTAGTGAAGAGCTGCAAAGCCTGAATGAGGAATTGGAAACCAGCAAAGAAGAACTACAAAGCACCAATGAAGAGCTTACCTCTGTAAACCAGGAACTTGTTAGCCTGAATGAGCAAGTAACCGAAGATCGCAATTTTGCCGAAGTAATCGTCGAGACTGTGCGGGAACCCTTGGTGGTGCTGGACAAAGATCTTAAGGTAATAAGCGCAAACAGTTCATTTTATAAAACCTTTCAGGTAATAGAATCGGAAACAATAGGTAGATTGATTTATGAACTTGGTAATAAACAGTGGGACATCCCTGCATTGCGCAAATTGCTGGAATCCATCCTACCGGAACAGGAAAGCTTTGTCGATTTTGAGATGACGCACACTTTTGAATCCATCGGAGAGCGTACCATGCTCTTAAATGCCCGGGAGATAAAAGGAGAAAGCAAATCTAGAAAAATGGTGCTATTGGCCATTGAGGATATTACAGAAAAAAAGCATCTTCGGCAAAAAGAAAAGGTGCGTTTGGCAAAATTTAAAAACCTCGTGTTGCAAGCGCCAGTGGCAATTTTGTTTTTGAAAGGGGAAGATTATAAGGTAGAACTAGCCAACGATTTTTACCTGCAGTTGGTAGAAAAAGAAAAAGACTTTATTGATAGGCCAATTTTTGAATCACTGCCAGAGTTGAAAGATCAAGGATTCAAAGAGCTTTTTGATAAAGTAGTAAAAAGTGGAGAACCTTATCACGGCAAAGAACTGGAAGTAAAAATTAACAGGAACAACAAAAGCAAACGTGGCTTTTATAACTTTGTTTACCAACCTATACGGGACTGGGAAGGCACAGCAGGAATCATGGTAATAGCCACCGAGGTAACAGAGCAGGTGCTTGCCAGAAAAAAGGTGGAGGAAACTGTACACAAGTACAATGAAATGATCTATTCTTCCCCCTCCCTAATGGCCATCCTCGAGGGTGAAGATTTTATACTTACGGTGGCAAACGATGCTATTTTACAACAACTTGGAAAAGGCAAAGGAATAATCGGCAAACCATATCTAGAAGCTGTTCCAGAATTGGAAGAACAAGGATTAGGTGACTTTTTACGGCAAGTCTATAAAACGGGAAAACCTTTTTACGCCCATGAAATGCCCATAAATTTGGTTAGGAACGGGAAAAAAGAACTCTCCTACTATAATTTTGTGTACCAGCCACAACGGGATGTGAAAGGAAAAATCATGGGGGTAGCAATTATTGCCACCGAGGTCACGGCACAGGCAGAATTAAATAAAGAAATAAAGGAAAGTGAAGCCCGTTACCACCAAATGACAGATCTGGTGCCAGACATGATAACCAATGCAACCGTTGATGGGGAGGTTTTTTATTTCAGCAAGGGATGGAAAGATTATACGGGATGGGGTTTGAAAAAGATAAAAAAAGAGGGCTGGGGGAAATTGATACATATAGAAGATTTGAAAGAAGCAAAAATCAACTGGCAGCATTCGATAAAAACAGGGGACAATTATGAGGTGGAACTGAGAATTCTTGATAAAAACGGTGATTTCAAATGGCACCTTAGCCGCGCCGTACCCGTGAAGAATGAAACGGGAAAAATTCTTATGTGGTTAGGTGTAAACACCCAAATACAGAAATTAAAAGATGAGGAAAAACGCAAGGAGGATTTCCTTAAAATGGTAAGCCATGAGCTCAAGACCCCTATTACCTCCATAAAGGGTTATACGCAGATGCTTTTGAGTTTGGTGGAAGACGATAATGAAGCTCAAAGGAATTCCCTACGTATAAAACCATCCTTGCAACGAATTGATAGTCAAATAACCAGATTGACTCGATTGATCTCTGAAATGTTGGATATTGATAGAATTAAAGACAGCCAACTCATTTTGCAAACGGAAACATTTAACTTAAATGAACTTGTTAAGCACACTGTAGATGATATTGAATCTGCATATAGCCAAACCAATATAAACGTGCAGATAGAAAGTAATTGCATGGTAAATGCAGATAGAGACAGGATAGGGCAAGTACTTATCAATTTTGTTACCAACGCAATCAAGTATTCACCAGATGACCAGAATATTAAGATCAAGGTTTTTCAAACGGAAGATAATTCGGTATCTGTAAGTGTAAAAGATCGTGGAATTGGGATTGAAAAGAAAGATCAAAAAAATATTTTTAAACGTTTTTACCGTGTAAGTGGAAAGAATGAGGAAACATTTGCTGGTTTTGGGATTGGATTGTATTTAGCCAATGACATCATAGAGCGGCATAATGGCCAGGTAAAGGTGAAGAGCAAAAAAGGAAAGGGTTCAGAATTTATTTTTACCCTCCCCCTTTCTGCAAAAACGCATGTGAAAATGGAATAAAAATGAATAAGATATTGGTAGTAGATGATGACCGGATTATAGGAGAAATGCTAAAATTCGTGCTGGACTCTAAGGGTTATTTTGCAGTGATTTCTGACAAGCCGGAGCAAACGGAAAGTAATATTCTTCAAAATTCTATTGATCTGGTGCTATTAGATCTTTTTATATTTGGGGTGAGTGGTATAGAGGTTTGCAAGAAACTAAAGGTAAATGAGACTACTGCTAAAGTACCTATATTAATGATGTCTGCCCTTAGTGAAGTTAAAAAAAAATGTTTAGCGGCTGGGGCTATAGATTTTATATCTAAACCCTTTGAGATTAAGACCCTCTTATCAAAGATTGAGAATGTTTTAAAGCAACCAAAGGAATAATTAGCTACATTTAAAAAAATTCAAGATGGACAAAATTTTATTAGTTGAGGATGATCATAACCTGGGTATTATGATTTGTGAATTGCTTGAATTAAATGGATATGAAGTAAGTCTTTTAAGGATGCCTGATAAAACGGTCAAAAATCTTCTGGAAGATAAATTCGACTTGGTATTGATGGATAAATTATTGAGCGGGATGGACGGGACAGATATCTGCGTTAAAATTAGAAAAACAGATACTATTTCAAATACACCCATCCTTATGATGTCCGCGCTAAATGGCGCCAAGAAAAATTGCATTGAGGCTGGAGCCACTAATTTTATAGAAAAACCCTTTGAAATAAAGCACTTATTCTCGATTGTTAAGGACACCATAAATAAGGGAAGGGATTTTAAAAGTTAAACTCCTCATCGAGGCTTTAATTTCCCTATAATTACATCTATTCTGGCACTTTAAAATTTTAACAGTTTTCTCTCGAAATCCCAGAAGGATTAAAACCTAAAAAATCAAGTTTCAATTTTAATAGGTATTCTTATAAGTTGCTTGATCAACCTAGAGAAAATCCTCGAATTTCTAAATTAGCAAATTACACTATAGATTTGTTAAAATTTTATTTTTAAATTTAGAAATCATGTTTTATATAAATGATAATTGGAATAAAGTTTGTAATTTTGCTGCAACAGTACACACCACGCTACCCATTTGCACAGCGTCCCAGGGTGTGTCTTTTGCTTTTATACCTTTTCTTATTTCTTTAAACAAACATAATTCTTAATAGATGTTTGACAAAAAACCATTCACACTTACCCAACAAGTAGAACAGTTACAACAACGTGGTTTAGAAATAAAACATCCACGCATTGCCGAAAAATACCTAATAAACATAAGTTATTATAGACTGGGGGAATATTGGTACGTTATGCATTCGGATAAAGAAAAACATATTTTTAAACCAAATAGTAAATCTGAAGATGTCATAGCTTTATATAACTTCGATGCAGATTTAAGGTTATTGCTTTTTGGTATTATAGAAAAGATTGAAATTAGCTTACGTACTAAGCTTATTTACTATTTATCACATGAGTTTGATCCTTGGTGGTTTCAAAATTTTGAGCTTTTTAATGATAGTAAAGCCTTAGTGAAAACACTATCGAATCTTGAAGATGAGATAAGTAGAACCAAAGATAATTCAATAAAAAAGCACAAAAAAAAGTATAAGGATGACGGTAGGTTTCCACCAGCTTGGAAATCATTAGAACAAACTAGTTTTGGAGCACTTTCTAAACTTTATGGTAATTTGAAAAATGATATTAACGCCAAGAAACAAATAGCAAAAGATTTTGGCGCAATTAATCATACTTATCTACCCAGTTGGTTGCAGTCTATAGCACAAATACGGAATTTCTGTGCGCACCATTCACGTTATGGAATAGAAACTTACCCGGAACAGTAAAATTATTGTCTAAACCGCCAAATCCTTGGATAGTAGATAAAGCAAATGTGCCAAAGCAGCATGAGTTTAGTCAATTATATGTTCATATCTGTTTAATGAGATATATGCTAAACACCATAATACCTAAAAATGATTTTTCAATTAAATTAAATAATTTATTAGTTCAGTACCCTAGCGTAGATCCTAACGCTCTAGGGATGAAGCCTAATTGGCAGGACGAACCTTTGTGGAAATAATTTAATCTGTGAATTAGGAATTAGTAATCCGTATGCTTCATCAATTCTATCCTAAAATTCTGTCTCCTCGAGTAGTTTCAGCTTTTTGATGTGAATTTCTTGGAAATTGCCACCGCATCGATTTTGTGGTTTCTATTGCTGTTTTTGTTTACTGTTTTCAATCTGGATTGAAGTTAGATTATCATTTAATTTGAAATTTGGAACAAAAAAAAGGTGCTTAATTCAGGAAAATTTTAAATAGTTCTGGAAGGAAAAAAATAATGTACGAAAAGAGTATTCAAGAAATCCCACTTCATCCTCTCGTAATTTATAGCCCGATAAGGATAATTTTGCATAAAACATTTTATTAAAAAATTAACAAAAATGTGTTACCCCTGTGTTACCCACAAAAAAAGCCGACTCGTTAAAGTCGGCTTATCCCTTTGTACAGGCGGGGAGACTCGAACTCCCACACCTCGCGGCACTAGATCCTAAGTCTAGCGTGTCTACCAATTCCACCACGCCTGCATTCCCATCTTACAACACTTAGGACTCGCTGTAAAATTGCTTACCTAGATAAGCGGCTGCAAATATACATAAATGTTTCAATATTCAAATAGCACTTCAAAAAAATATCAATTTATTACCTTTACGTAATTTCAAAAATAAATTAATGAATAATTTAGATAATTACGTTGAAGAAAATAAGGACAGATTTATAAAGGAACTTATTGAATTACTTAAGATACCGTCTGTAAGTGCAGACCCATCCTACAAAAAAGATGTTTTAGCAACTGCAGAAGCGGTAAAAAACGCTTTGAAAGCAGCAGGATGTGATTCCGTAGAAATTTGTGAAACACCAGGTTACCCAATCGTATTCGGAGAAAAAATAATAGATAAAGATCTTCCAACCGTACTTGTATACGGTCATTATGATGTACAACCTGCAGATCCAATAGAACTTTGGGATAGTCCTCCTTTCGAGCCGGTTATTAAGGAAACAAAGATTCATCCTGAAGGAGCCATCTTTGCTCGTGGAGCTTGTGATGATAAAGGGCAAATGTATATACATGTAAAGGCCTTGGAATATATGACCAAGACAGGTAATTTACCATGCAACGTAAAATTTATGATAGAAGGGGAAGAGGAAGTAGGTAGCGAAAGTCTGGGATGGTTTATAGAGAGAAATAAGGAGAAATTAGCGAATGATGTGATCTTGATCTCCGATACAGGGATGATAGCGAAGGACACACCATCTATCACCACAGGATTACGCGGATTGAGTTATGTTGAGGTAGAACTTACTGGCCCAAACAGGGATCTTCACAGTGGCTTGTATGGAGGAGCGGTAGCAAATCCTATAAACGTGCTTACCAAGATGATTGCATCTTTACATGATGAATATAACCATATTACCATTCCCGGATTCTATGATAAGGTAGAGGAATTGAGTGATGAAGAGCGTGAGAAAATGGCCCAAGCTCCTTTTTCATTGGAAAAATATAAGGAAGCTTTAGATATAGAAGATGTATATGGAGAAAAAGGATATACCACTAACGAACGTAATTCTATAAGACCAACCTTAGATGTAAATGGTATCTGGGGTGGATATATTGGGGAAGGTGCAAAAACAGTTATCGCCAGTAAAGCCTTTGCTAAAATAAGTATGCGTTTGGTGCCAAATCAAGATTGGCAAGAGATCACAGAATTGTTCAAGAAGCATTTTGAAAGTATCGCTCCAAAAGGAACCAAAGTAAAAGTGAAACCTCATCATGGGGGACAAGCTTATGTTACGCCAATAGATACGGTAGAGTATCAAGCAGCAAGTAATGCCTATAAAGAATCCTTTGGGAAAGAGCCAATTCCGCAACGAAGTGGAGGAAGCATTCCTATTGTTTCACTTTTCGAAAAGCAATTAAAAAGTAAGACGATTTTAATGGGATTCGGATTAGATAGTGATGCTATTCACTCACCAAATGAACATTTTGGGATCTGGAACTACTTGAAAGGAATTAAAACAATTCCGTTGTTTTATAAGCATTTTACGGAGATGACTAAGAAGTAATTGGCTAACTCAGCTTGTCACATTGAGCCTGTCGAAATGTGAACTCTTTTTAAACATAAGCTTCGACAAGCTCAGCTTGACAAGCCTTGTTTTACAAATTCATTATAAAAAAAGGTCGATTCTAATGAAAGAATCGACCTTTTGTCTTTTAAAAACACCCTTCGAAATCCCGAAAGCTATCGGGACAGTGTGACTATTGTGTTTATTCCCGAAAAGGGAAATTAGAGTTTCTTCACGTATTGTGTGATAATAACAATTTGCTGCCCATCTACTCGACCTTCTATATATTCAGCATTTTCATGATCTAGTGAAATTCTGCGTACTGCAGTTCCTTGTTTGGCAACCATACTACTTCCTTTTACCTTAAGGTCTTTAATTAGCACAACAGAATCTCCAGCTTTCAGGATCACTCCATTACTATCTCTATGAACAATTGTTTTTGCGGCAGGATCTGCCACCTCTGTAGCTTTTGCCCATTCTTTCACATCCTCTTCCATATACATCATATCCAAAAGATCTTGTGGCCAACCTTCATTTTTAAGCTTTGTAAGCATTCTCCATGCAACCAATTGCACCGCTGGAACCGTGCTCCACATGCTATCATTTAAACATCTCCAGTGATTCGCTTCAACTTTTTCAGGATCTTCAAGTTGTACTTTACAAGTATTACAAACAAGAATTGAGCTCTCGGCACCCTTAGTTGGGCTCTCCGGTACTTCGTAGATCTGAGGATCTTCTGTAGAACTACATAATTCACATTTTGATCCGCTACGCTGAAATAATTCTTGCTCTACACTCATCGTTATTATATTTTGGAGGTAAAGGTAACCGAATCCTTAAGTGATTGTTCACAAAGTGTCATATAGTTCTTTCGTCACCCTGAGACCCGTGATAAAAAATTATCTAGCATAGGAAGTTGACCGATTTATTGAATTTTTGGTTGAGGATAGCAATACTTAAATTCACGGATTAAATTAAAATTTTTTTATTAAATAATTCGTGAAGGCCCTAGTTTAATTAAGTGTTGATAATGAGAAAATATTTTGCTCCCTTCCCCAAGGGAAGGGCTGGGGTTGGAATGATTTAAATAATTATACTCTCATCCCCTACTTAATCCTCACCTCAGGGGAAGACTTTAAAAAACTATGGATTAAATTACAGCATTAGTACCTGAGCTACTTATGGAATTATTACAAATTTTAGTAAATACGTCAATGGTAGACCTGTGATAAAAAATCCGAGCTAACCAATCGAATTTGTCATCTCGACAAGCAGGAGTGATCTCAATGGAACGCGATGCTTTAGATAAAGAAGAGATTTCTCAGTCGCCCAAAGGGAATCCTTCGAAATGACTTTTTTTGGCCCGGGTTGATTTTCCGGGTTGTCATCTCGACCCTCGGGAGAGATCGCAACGGAACTGGATGCTTTAAGTAAAAAAGAGATTTCACATTCGCCAAAAGCTCCTTCGAAATGACAATTGATTAAGTATAAAAAGATTGAGTTATTTTATTTGAAAATCCTAAAAGGTTCTTTTAACGAAGAAGCTTTTTATTGTTGAATATTTTTACCTTTCTCAATATAATTATTCACCAACTGCTCCATGATCTTCAAAGTTACCGTGCCTTGAGATAGGATCACCTCATGAAAATCGCGGATATCAAAATTTTCTCCTAGTGCGGTTTCAGCTTTTTCCCGAAGTTCTCTTATTTTAAGTTCCCCTATCTTATAGGAAACGGCTTGTCCCGGCCATGAAATATATCTGTCTACTTCAGTATTGATCTCATGAATAGATAGGGCGGTATTAACTTTTAAATAATTTACAGCTTGTTCTCTGGTCCAGCCCAAAGCGTGAATTCCAGTATCCACAACTAATCTACAGGCTCTCCATTGCTCATAAGTAAGTTTTCCAAACATCTCATATGGCGTGGTATATAAGCCCATTTCTTCAGCTAAAAATTCAGAATACAGTCCCCAACCTTCCCCATAAGCAGATAAATAAAAACTTTTTCTGAAACTCGGAATGCTGTCTCCAAGTTCGCTATTCAAAGAGATTTGTAAATGATGTCCAGGTACAGCCTCGTGCGCTGTAAGAGACGGAAGCACATATAAGGGCCTACTAGGCAGATCGTAGGTGTTAACCCAGTAATAGCCCGGCTGTGTATCTTCTTGAGGCGATATATATCTCCCAGTGGTGTATTTAGGCGCAATGGCATCTGGCACTGGTGCAACTCCGTAAGGCTTCCGAGGTAATTTTTTGAAGAATCGAGGTAATTGAGCATCGATCTTCTTTGCAATATTTCTTGCCTCTTTTAAGAGGTCTTCCGGAGTGGAGGCATAGAATTGTGGATCTGTTCTTAAAAATTGAATAAATTCTTTAAAGCTTCCATCAAAATTTACTTCAGAAATAATAAGTTTCATCTTATCATTTATTCTGGCAACCTCCTTTAGTCCGATCTCATGGATCTCTTCAGCAGTTAGGTCTAGGGTAGTGTAGTAATTCAATCTGTTCTGATAGAATTCTCTACCTCTTGGAATTTCTGAAACACCTAAGCTGGTTCTGGTATTTGGTAAATATTCATCCTCAAAAAAGTTCTTTATTCTTTTGAATTGAGGGAGCACACTTTGTTTGATTGCTTTTTCGGCAGCTTGTAATACTGAATCCTTTTGAGTTTCAGATAAACTTTCAGGCAGATCATTAAAGGGAGAATAATAATAACTATCCTTAAAATCTTTTACTAACTGGTCATTATAAGTGCTCTCATAACCTTCAAAGATCACTCGGGGTTGTGTTATACCCAATTTTAAACCTACTCTTAACAAAACTAGATGCTGATCTACAAACACCGGAAGCGCATTCAATTTGTTTAAATATCTTTTTACTTGGGCATAGTCTGCTAGTTGATTCACATTATAAGGCAGACTTAAATGAAATCCAGCATCTGATAACAATGGGTTTAAATACCATTTATATTCATAAGTATCTATATCATCCTGAAGGTTGAATTTTAAAAGTTCCAGGGATATCTTATCTGTCTGAGATATTCTTGAAGTATCTATAGATTGTAATTTGCTCAATTCTTCTTTTGAAAAAGCGGCTTCTCTTCTGTAAAATTCTTCGGTATAAAGTCCAAGTGGAAACTCTGATCGCTCGTAGCTTTTATGATCTTGAATATTCTCAATTATCTTATTTAGCTCTTCATTCTTTTCTTGGCTGTATATAAATTGAAAAGAGAAGCAAAAAATCAACAGCAGAAGGTAAGATTGGAAGGAGCGCATAGCTAAAAATTTAAAGATAATTCCTAAAGATAGCTTTTCGGTGGTAATCAAGAAAATTTGTTTTATTGAAGCTTCTTTAATTTAATTCCCAAATACGCGACTAGCTAAATTATTTAAAACCCGTTTTGCATCTTCAGGATCTCTGGGCACTTCCTCCACTTTCAATTCGCCCTCTTTTTCTTTCAGAATATAGCTAAATACAAATTTAGGGTCTGAAGTTTCAGAATTATACGCTCCAAATCGTAGGTCATTAAAAACAAGACTTCCCTCTCTTTCTGAAATGCTATACCATCCTTGGGAGATTGCAATTACTCGCTTAAGATCTTTATCATTTTTATAGGAATCAACCAAAAAGTGATTTTTCGGAATGCGTTTAAATTGAATGGGTTTGGTATCAAAAATAGAATAATCTCCCAGTAAATAGACCTTTTCCAGCTCTACATTTGCAGACCACATAATAGTGTTAAATGGACTGGGTCTAGTTTGCATCTGCCGGTAGGATATATTTTGTTCTTCTAAAGCATTTTTGAATTTAAAATAAGTGATCCCTTTTAATCCAATGGTGCACAACATATAAATACTGCTTATTATAAGTCCAAGATTATTGTATCTCCTTCTTTTTATGGATCCGGGTCTAGATCGCATTGCCAGGATTACAAATACAAGAAAAGGGAGGGTGTAAAGAGGATCTATTACAAAAATATTCTTATAGGCAAGTCTTAGATCTAATGGCCAGAATAGCTGTGTTCCCCAAGTTGTATGGGCATCTAATAAAGGATGAGTTATAAATCCCCAAAACATGAGCCAGGACCATTCCTTCCAACTTATTCCAGTTTTTCTTTCTATTTTAGAAATAATCCATCCAAAAACAGGGGCGAAAAGTATAGAGAACACAATAGAATGTGTAAATCCTCTGTGGATTTCTATTGCTGTAAGTGTATCTCTGAAAAGCGGAGCTAATGAATCCAGATCCGGAATTGTTCCTGCAATTGCACCATACAATAAGGCCTTGTTACCAACTTTTTTACCTAAAACGGCTTCTCCAACGGCTGCTCCAAGAACTATTTGAGTAAGAGAATCCATTTAGAAATTAAACTTTAGAAATAAGTGACTTGCAAACCACATATCCAAAACCTGCGAATAGCATTAGATGGAAAATTATGAGTCCAAAATCTTCGAGTATAAAGGCACTATATATTGCAAATCCAAAATAGAGCCATAAGAATCCTTCTACAATAGTACTAAGTGAAAGTTTACGGGAAAGATATTTATTCCCCTTCCACGTATCCTTTAAATTATTAATATTGAATTTAGGTGTACGAATAAATTCACTTTTCTTTCCAAAATGTCCTTCTAGCACAGCTATGGAATTATGTACAGAAAACCCCATAGCTATAGAGAAAAAAGTAAAGAACATTCCTATAAAGCTAAAAAAGCTTTTTATTCCTTTTCCGTGGATCTTCGCGTAGGTCACCCAATAGCAAACAAAAAATATTAAAGTACTAATGGCAAAAAAAGCTATTACATTAAAATAGCTACTAAACTGCGGATTGGTATTTTTAATATAAAGAACGGGAACGCTTAATACAGCTAAAAGCAATATTAAAAGAAACATACTAGAATTTAGTAAATGAAAGAATCCGTGGAATTTTGTTCCTACAGTTAGTGTTTTATTGAATAGGATCTTGGAATAGTTTTTCTGAAAATTCTCTGCGGCCCCTTTATTCCATCTAAATTGTTGAGATCTTGCAGCACTAATAACCACCGGTAATTCTGCCGGGGTTTCCACATTCTCTAGATATTTAAAATCCCACTTTTTCATCTGTGCGCGGTAACTCAGGTCCAGATCTTCTGTTAAGGTATCACCACTCCAATTCCCAGCATCCATAATGCATTCCTTTCTCCAGATCCCTGCTGTTCCATTAAAATTGATGAAATGTTTTCCGAAATTCCTGCCCACTTGTTCTAAAATAAAGTGGAAGTCTAAGGCAAACGCCTGTATTTTGGTAAGCAAAGAGTAATCTCTGTTAATGTGTCCCCATCTTGTTTGAACCACACCAATTTTAGGATCTTTAAAATAAGGCACTGTTTGCATTAACCAATCTGGCTTGGGCATAAAATCGGAATCAAAAATGGCGATAAATTCTCCTTTTGCGATCTTTAGACCTTCTTTTAATGCTCCAGCTTTAAAACCAGACCTATCTGTACGTATAATATGATGAATATTTAATCCGGTTTTCTGAAGGGCTAATACTTGGGAAGCATTAGTTTTAATAGATTCATCTGTAGAATCGTCTAAAACCTGGATCTCTAATTTCTCCTGTGGATAATCTATTTTTGCAATATTATCTAACAGTCGCTCCACCACATACATTTCATTATAGAGTGGTAATTGGATGGTAACCTGCGGAATTTCTTCAGGATTAGAAAAATTATACTTTACACAATTATCCTTTTTTTTAATCGACTTCAAGTAGTTTAAAAGCAAACTTAACTGTGAGAGGCTGTATAATAAAATGAGCAGCAGTGCGAAGGTGTATGTTATAATAATCGCAAAGTCCATTATTTAAAACTGTATTTGAAGATCCAACCTAATATTTTTACTCCGGCAAAGATAGCTCCTTTAATAGTTCCTGAAACTTTTGAGACACCAATCCTGTTTTTATAATGAACAGGCACTTCTAAATACCTAAGATCTTGTTTAATTGCCTTTAACTGCATTTCCACTGTCCAACCATAAGTTTTATCCTGCATTTGCAATTGTAGTAGTCGGCTATATTTGATAGCTCTAAAAGGTCCCAGATCTGTAAAATTAGCATTGAAGAATAATTTCATTAAGCTGGTAGCTAACCAATTTCCAAACCGCTGTGGAAAGGTCATTGAGCCACTCTCACGCCATTTTTTTACTCTTGCACCCACAACAAAATCGTAATTCTCCTCGATTATTGGCGCAACTATCCGGGTGAGCTCTTCTGGATAATCACTGTAATCGCCATCTAAAAATACTACTATTTCGGGCTTTATACTTTTATTTTCGATATACTTCATGCCTTTTAAACAGGCATATCCATATCCTTTCTGAGTTTCAAATAAAACGGTTGCTCCAGCTTTTTTTGCAACTTCAGCAGTTTTATCGGTAGAATTGTTACTTACCACAATGATCTCCGAAACTATCTTCGGAATTTCTTTAATTACCTTTCCAATCGAAGCTTCTTCATTAAATGCAGGGATTATAACAATTATATTTTCAGACATTCAGTTTGGATCTTCTCATGTAACTTGATACTAGAACAAGGATAGGTTCGATTTCAAAGGTAGTTACTTACAAAATATTACTTCTGATTAAGTAGATCCATCAAATTCACATCGTTCCCCAGTAAGATCTCATTGGCATTTATTCTTCCATCCATGCTATCGTTTTCCAATTTGAGAACTCCTCTTGGACATACTGCAGAGCAAATTCCGCAGCCCACACAACTTGAGCGTACAATATTTTCTCCCTTTTGTGCATAGGCTCTTACATCTATCCCCATCTCACAATAGGTAGAACAATTCCCACAGGAGATACACTGTCCTCCATTGGTGGTAATTCTAAATCTTGAGAAAAGCCTTTGCTGGAATCCTAATATAGCAGCCATTGGGCATCCAAACCTACACCACACTCTATTTCCAAAAATAGGATAGAATCCAGTTCCTATAACACCGCTAAAAATGGCTCCAATTAAAAACCCGTAGAAGATTCTTAATTTTTCAGCCTCAAAAAGGAAAACATCTCCATTTCCACTTAAAAAATGAAAACCAACTAAGGATAGAATGATCGCTAAATAACCAATGGCACCAAATTTTGCATCTTTTTGGAATTCATTCCTTTTAAAGATCATTACCAATCCAAAAACAGTTGTTAAAAGAACTGCTACTCCAATTAAAAATGTGTTTCGGTTTAACCAATATTTTCCATCTTCCCCGAGGTAGGAATAGATCACGGCGGTGGTCATTAATACCACAAAAACCACGACGCTATGGACTACCCAGCGCTCAATTTTCCAAGCAGATTGCGATTTATCACTTAAATGCCTAAAAGAATCTCCGGCAGTTTCTGCTAAGCCTCCACATCCGCAAACCCAAGAGCAATACCAACGTTTCCCATATTTATAAGTGAGAATTGGGGTGATTATAAATATTGAAGCAATTCCAAATAGAAGCATTGCAATTCCTATATCTCCGGCATTTATCATAGAATCTACCCGATATTGTTCGAAATTATAATAGTTAAGTGGCCAAATACTTTTAAGATCGTAATAAGGCAAAGAGAAATTCTCACTGTTTAACCGTAGCATGAATTCCGGAATTAAGAATGCGAAGCTAAGCTGAAAGAACATTACCGAAAAGGTGCGTAAGCGCTCGTATTTATTATGTCGGTATTTCCAGATGAATTTTATTCCGAAGGAAAGAATAGCAACGGTATATAGCGTACCATATACAAACCATTGGCTGGCAGGATTCCCGCTAATAAGGTAGCTTAAAGGATCGAAAAACGCGATAATTCCGGTATTTTCCCCATCTGTATTTAAGCCTAGATATTGCGGATAAAAATAGAGAATTATATAAAATCCTGTTAAGGCTAAACCCGAAATCCAGCCTAAAACTCCCCTGTTCGTAATAGATCTAAACCAGATTTGATCATTTTTTATTCCTTCGGGCTTATGAGCATAAGTTGCTTGTGCAAACCATACAACACCTATAAATATTGCTGAAAGTGACGCATAAAACCACAAATTCTTATTTGGAAAATCAATATTGAAACTTGCTAGAAGCAACATAAATAAACCAGACAAGCCTAAGAATGTAGCTAATTTTTGAGGAACACTTAACGAGTTCGAAACATCACCGGTTAAGGACATATTGTTTTCCATAATACTTTTAATTTTTAGGGTATTAAATTACAGGTTGAGGTTGATTGAACGCTTGTTGAATCTCCTTCTCATAAGTTTCATAAAATTCAGGTTCGAAATTGGCTTGCTTTAAATTATCTAAAACATGCTCTACAGATCTTTCTTCTGTAAGCCATGTATTAAAAGTTTCATGTCTCATTCGAATCCCAAAAACATTTATCCCAATAAATTTTCTGCTTTCTTCTTGATAATTAATGGTAATGCATTTTCTACCATCTTTGTGTTGCCAATGAAAATGTGCTTCGCCTTCTCGTGGTTCAGGGAACACCCAGCCATAAGTTTGATATTCTATATCAAAGAATTTTGCGCTGTTAAACCAATGTCCCGGATTGTATTCCATAGGGTTTCCACAGATTGTTTGAGCCACAACTTCTCCCATCATTCTGCCGGTATACCAAACTGCTTCAACAGTTTTTCTTTCTCCTATTCCCTCATGCTGCTCTGCACAATCTCCAATAGCATAGATATTCTTATAATTGGTTTGCAAGGATCTATTTACTTTCACCCCTCTTCCTAGTGCTATTCCAGAATCTTTCAGAAAATTAATATTTGGAGAAACCCCAGCAGTAAGTCCCACAAGATCACAAGCTATTTCTTCGCCGGTTTCTTCTACTATAACAGCACGAGCACGCCCATTTTCATCTGCTAAAATTTCTTTTAATCCAGAATTCAATCTAAGGTCTATATGGTGCTCACGAATATGATTGTTGATTATTTCTGATTCTCCTTTAGGCAATACTCCATTCCAAAAGCTGGATTCACGCACCAAGAATGTTACTGGGATTTTTCTAGTGCTTAACATTTCGGCAAGTTCAGAGCCTATAAGTCCGCCCCCTACAATAACTGCACGTTTACAATTTTTGGTATTTAATTCAAGCAATTCAAGGTCTTGCTTGGTAACCATCCCTTGCACTCCTTCAAGATCTTGTCCCGGCCAGCCAAATTTATTATAACTAGAACCAGAAGCAATTATTAATTTATCGAAGTTCATTATCTCACCATCCGAAAATATAAGCAGATTGTTCTCCGGATTTATTTCAGAAACAAAACCTTTCTTAAGCGCTATTCTATTTTTCTCCCAAAACCAGTCCTCGTAAGGTTTTAAATGATTCCATTTCATGTGTCCCATATATACATACATTAAAGCAGTGCGGGAGAAAAAATATTCACTTTCAGCAGAAATTACAGTGATCCTTTTATCGGAGTTTTTTCTAATATGTCTGGCTGCGGTAATCCCTGAGATCCCGTTGCCGATAATTACAATATGCTCCATAAAGATCTAATATATGTTAAAGAAATGTCTAAGTAATAGTAGAGTAAAGTACGCAGAAATAAAGGAGAATCCCAATGTTTCAGATAAATTGTTAAGCTTTACATTACAGTGGCTAAGTTTTATAAATAATATTAGAAAAGCCAAAATTTCTGCAACTTTATTCTTAGATTTCTGTTCTATTAATCTGGGATTAAATGAAGTATATTAATTCGTTTTTTGGAGGAATATTAAAATGTTTCAAAAGTAGAGCAATTTTGCTGTTAATCTTTACTCTAAGTCTTAGTTCTTGCCAGGGCCAAAGTTCAAATAAGGCTAAGGATAAGCTTAATGGCATAAGTTTAGTTGCTTCCAGAGACCTCATTTCTTTAGATCACATTCAACCAATTTTAGAGGTAAATGCCAATGCAGTTGCGGTGATGCCGTTTGCATTTATGGATAGCCTTTCTAGTCCAGATCTTAAATTCAATAACGAAAGACAATGGCAAGGCGAGCGATTAGATGGTGTTCGAAAAACTACACAAATGCTTCATAAAAAAGGATTAAAGGTGATGGTGAAACCTCAAATTTGGATTAGGAGAGGGGAATTCACAGGAAATATTAAAATGATTTCTGAAGAGGATTGGAAAATCTTTGAAGCTAATTACAAAGATTATATTCTGCTCTACGCAAAAATGGCTGCTGAAGAAAATGTAGCAATATTATGCCTTGGGACCGAACTATATGAATTTGCGAATGAACGTAGCGTTTTCTGGAAGGAACTTATCACGGAAATTCGATCTTTTTATAATGGCGAGCTTACCTATGCCGAAAACTGGGATAAAGTGGATAAAATAAAATTTTGGAGAGATCTGGATCTCATTGGAGTGGATGCTTATTTTCCTTTGCACCAGGATAGGTCACCATCTTTGGAACAATTGCGTATAGCGTGGAAACCGCATAAAGAGCAGCTTAAAAATTTGTCCAATAAATATTCCAAGCAAATTTTATTTACAGAATATGGATATAGAAATACAGATTATGCCGTGAAGGAACCTTGGGATTCTTCCAGAGAGATCACTTCTGTGAACGATCAACTACAGTCTGATGCTCTTTTGGCATTATATCAGGAGTTTTGGAAAGAAGATTGGTTTGCCGGTGGTTTTTTATGGAAATGGTTCCATGATATTGATAAATCGGGACGAATGGAAAATAACCAATTCACCCCACAAAATAAACCTGCTTTAGAAACCGTAAGGACTTTTTATGGGGAGATTCTTAGGAATTAACCTTGCGTTTATAGTAACTATGTAATTTTTCTGGAGAAGCACCCATCAATCGTTTTAAGTAGATCACCGCAAAACAGTATTGAAGTTTCCAAACACCCACTTCTTCATATCTTCTCGCTGAGGTAGTGACTTGTTTGGGAATTACTGTGAATTTTTTCTTTTTATATAATCTGCCAATTAACTCATTGTCTTCATAAACTATAAATTTTTCGTTGAATCCTCCTAGTTCCTGAAACAATTTTTTAGAAATAAATAAAGACTGATCTCCACCTCTGCAGGCTTTATGGTTAAATTTTGTGAACCAGCCCATTAAATTTAACCACCAATGATCCAGATCGAACTTCATCTTAAAACAACCGGCATCATTGCCATTTTTAATTTCATTTAAAATAAGAGCATCAAATTTTTTTGGAGGATAGCTGTCTGAATGTAAAAAATAAAGGACATCAAATCTTGCGATTTGTGCCCCTTTATTCATTTGTTTCGCTCTTCCTTTTTCAGAAGTGATAAATGTGATCCCTGCACGATCTTTCAAAATAGTTTCGGTGGCATCGGTACTTCCTCCATCCACAATGATCAATTCATTGTTAGGGAAAATTGAAGTATCCTTTAAATGACTTAATAGCCTTAAAATTCCGGTTTCCTCATTAAAAACAGGGATAATAATGCTGATCATCTTATTTCTGTTCGTTTAGGTTCCAGTTATAATCTTTGTAAGAAATAGCGGTTCCTGAAACAACTTTTACATCAGAATATTTATGGATGTAATCTAACACGGTTTTCCCATCTGTGATGAAATCTTTCTTATACCAGTCGAAAATAGAAGATAATTTCGCCGAATTCTTCGAAATATCGTTCTTATCTGAATTGATAAAAGATCTGGTCACTTTGTCCAACTGCTCATTTATTTTTGAAGCTGTAAAAGCTTCATTCAATAACTTAGGACAGGAGATGGAAGCACAGTTAATTGCAAAATGAATTCTAGGTTCATTCATTTTTCTTAAAATGCTATTCTCGATTCCCCCTAAAGAAATTTTTACATCGCCAATGTTCACAATATCCTTGGTCCAGGCGCCATCTATATCCTTGATACTTTTGGTAGGGTAATTATCCAAAATCAATTTTACAGTATTCGCATTATAAGAATTGATGTAATATGCAAGTTGTTCTTGAACAGACCAATCTTTGGTTGGCTTGTTCTTTGAAAGCAATTGCAGATAGTCATCTAACTTTTGGGTGTCTTTGGCGAAACCTTTGTAATTTGCCAAGCCTTCTTTGGAAACATGCTTTTTGAGCAAAGCATCCCAATCACTATGGTCTATATTCACTTCTGAAGCTGTTGTTGCAGAAGGCAGCTCTGCTGGAGCTTCTGCAGTTGGTAATCCTTTACTGGATAATCCTGCAGATGATATTAAATTACAGCTGCTCATAGAAAAAGCGATGCTGCTAACAAAAAATATCTGGGCTAAATAAATTGATCTTTTCATAATTTGTGTTTTAAGCACTACTCATATTATTTTCACAATGCTGATAGTGATTGGGTTATCATAGTTTCTTATTTTTTAGACATTTCGACAAGCTCAATGTGACAATTTTTTTAAAAAAATCAGCAATCAAAACAACTGTCATCCTGAGCCTGTCGAAGGATCTTGAAATGTTGCGTTTTGTGCGTTATGAGATTCCTCCTTTCGTCGGAATTACTTTAAACTTTGATAGCCAATAGTATAGTGACAGGGCTATAAAAGTGTCAAGCTAAGCCTGTCGAAGCTTCTTTAACAACATCCTCCCCCATCATAGTGGAAAGTAGATTTGCTAAAATAAATATCGTCTCTTCCAAGACTTTTTAATGCTGCTGCCGTTTTATCGCAAATAGCCAAAGGCTGATTTTTTACTAATACATGTCCTTTTTTATCATCAAAAAATGCTTGGTCACCATAATAGATCGCTGCTTTACCCGTAAAGATACATGGTCCATCTTCTGGCATAGGATCTTTAATGGCCGCCACTTCTATAGATTCTATATAGATCAATTTTTCAGTTGGATAATTTTTAGGATCCAAAATTCTGTAAGGTTTTCTAGCTCTTATTTCTATGGTTCCAAAACCAGCATCGGTAAGTGCTTTTATATATTTTGCAATAGGCAGACTTCCACTTAAGCATAAGGCTCTAAGTCTGTCATCGTTCCTTAACTCATCATTCATTGGTTGCTCACAAGTAGGATCGCTCATTACCAACTTTCCATGAGGCTTCAATACACGGTACATTTCCTCAATTGCTTTTTTAAGATCTTCAGCCTTAAAAATATTGAACAAACAGTTTTGCGCTGCTATATCTATTGTATTATCTTCTACAGGCAAATTAAGTGCATCTCCTTTTTTAAGTGTTACAAAATCACTTTTGAACCAAGGGTTTATAGCTTCAGCTTCTAGAAAATTTTTTCGAGATGCTTCCAACATTTCGTCCACCATATCTATCCCTATCACACCACCTTTTACACGATTAAAATAGGAGAATTGAAGCAACTCCATGCCACCTCCAACACCTACATAAAGCATTTTTGGATGGTTAGATAGATCTCTTGCATGTACAGTGCTACCACAGCCATAGTTCATTTCCTGCATAATTTTAGGAATCTTTAAACCAGGTAATTCCCAAATTGGGTTGGTAGTACAACATAACCCAACATCTGGGGTTAAGGCTGCATCTTTATAAACATTGTAAGTAGTATCTAAATAACTCATACTTCTTTTTTATTAAGGTGACTTTATTGTTCAGTGGCAATAAATGTAAATTAATTACATCATTTATAAGCTTTTAATTAATTCTTTAAATAACAGGATCATATCTGGTTCCGCTTTTTCTGCCATTGCAATGATCTCACTTATATCTACGGGTTTTAGATCGTCTGGGTTTCCTTCATCTGTAATTACTGATATTGCCGAAACTGGAATGTTTAAATGATTTGCTACAATAATCTCTGGCACAGTACTCATTCCTACAGCATCTGCTCCAATGATTTTTAAGTACCTATATTCCGCTCTGGTTTCCAATTGAGGACCCAGAACGGAAGCATAAACTCCTTTATGAAGCTTAATAGAATGCTCTTTCGCAATCTTTTCTAAAGCTGAATTCATTTTAGCATCGTAGGGTGCACTCATATCTACGAAACGCTCGCCTAATTTTTCTACACCTCTAAAGACCAATGGCGAACCACCTTGTAAATTAATATGATCGTCTATCAACATAAGTTCCCCCTTTTTAAAGTCGAGATTAATAGATCCTGAAGCATTGGAAACCAATAATTTTTGGATCCCTAATCTTTTCATTACCCGAACTGGAAACGTTACATCTTCTAGAGAGTATCCTTCATATAGATGAAATCTACCCTGCATTACGATCACTTTTTTACCTTCCAGATTCCCATAGATCAATTTTCCTTTATGGAATTCTACAGTAGCTGTAGGGAAATGAGGAATATGATTGTAACTAACTTCTGCTAAAATTTCTATTTCGTTAGGAAGCTTGCCTAATCCGGTTCCTAAAATCACTCCTATTTCGGGAGCATCAAAACCTTTATCTTTTAAATAATCTGTAGTTTCTTGTATTTGATTTGTCATATTTATTATCGAAAAAATTGCTGAAATGCTTTATGTTCTTTAATGTCGCTAAAATAATCTACATCATTCTTTTCTTCTAACAGAGAAAAATTTTCATCTTTAAGATCTTTTAAGGTATCTCTTAATACCGTATTAGTGCCCCATTCCTTATTTACAAATATATCCTGATTCAACTTGCGCATTCCTAATAAATAATAACCGCCATCTTCTGCAGGACCTAGCACAAAATCTTTTGTATCCAATTCTTTAAACGCTTCCATTAATTCTTCGGAAGTGATATCGTACATATCGCTACCAATTATTATAATGTTGGAATATCCATTTTTAAAACCTGCAGCAAATGCATTTTTCATCCTATTGCCAAGGTCTTCTCCAATTTGTAATTTTTTCTGGTAAATAGAAGTATCCCAAATATCGTTATGATGGATTTTCTCTGAATAATGGACTTCTTTGGTTACGGCCAGAGGTTTTGTAATACTAAGCGTATGATCCAATAAAAACTTGTAAATATCCAATGCGGTTTGATCTCCTACATCTTTTGCTAATCTGGTTTTTACCTGTCCTAATTCTGGATTTCTGGTAAATATGAGAAGTAAATTTTTTGAGTTCAATTAGCTCGGTTTAGTTAGGAGTTTTTAATAAACTTTTTCCCCTTTAGATAAATATTTTGACCAATGCTTAGAAAAAGCATGAACCTTTTGGGTCTCTTTATTAGAAGTATCATAAACGCTGTAACCTTTATTCTTCCATTCAAAAATGCCGCCGTAAAGATTTTTTACGTTTGTATAGCCTGCTCTCTTTAATTTTTCTGAAATAGTTTCAGATCTAATTCCTAAAGAACAATATACTACAATGGGAGTGTTTTTATCTTCAATTATCGAAGTAAGGCTTTCAGCAGAAAAATTATTGTAGCCAACAAAAAGGGAATTTTTAAGATGACTTACTTCAAACTCTTCTATTTCCCTTGCGTCTAAAATTGAGACTTCTTGATTATCACTTTGCACCTTTAGTTCTTCTACAGAGATATAGGGAATGCTATGGGAATTATATTTAGACAATAATTTATCCAAAGATTCCTGAGCACTAACATTAATGCAGACACCCATAAAAAGCAGAAAGTATAATCCAGATAATTTCATAAGTAGTAAAGATATCTATATATACGGGAAGCTGTGCAACACAGATGTTATACTTTTCTAAAGATTGATGCCAAATCCCTGATATCCCATTTCCCGAATGGGCAAAATCTCACAGTTATCCCAGATCCCCGTATTAATAGTTCTGGCATATTCTATAGGTAAAAGTCCATTATCCATTAAGCTACTGGTTAATTTGTGATTGTAATGCATACGGTGATGAGAGTAATTAAACTTGCCATTTTTATCATCTAGGATCACATACCAAACTTGCGGGGTACCATCATTAGCAGGCATCCCAATTACTCCAGGATTAATCCAGATCTTACCGTCCTGTTCCTCATTAAAAGGCAAACCACAATGCCCAGCAATTATCACATCGCTGCAGGTAGCTTCAAAATTCGCTGCTTTTGTAGCCCATGGCGTCGATTTAAATATGAATTCAGAAATATTTTGGAAAGAACCGTGCACCACACTAATTTTTTTCCCTGCATAGGTAAATTCAAAATGGTCTGGTAAAGCTTGCATAAATTCTAATGAATTTTTAGAAAGTTTACTTTGGGCATAAGGATACCATTGTTTAGAAAACTGGTCACATCTGGAACCTGGTCTAAAACTGCACCCACAATCCTCTTCTCCCTCTCGCAGTTGAAGTTCTACATTCCCTGCAATACTTATAGCTCCCCAATCTTTAAAATATTGTACACTTTCTTCGGGTTGGGCACAATAGCCTACAAGATCTCCGGTAGAAATGCAATTTTCAGCCGGGATCTGATGTTTTTCGGCAATAGATCTTAGCATTTCTAATGCCTGTAAATTGCTATACACGCCTCCAAAAAGAAGTATTTTGCCCTTTAAAGGACCAAGATTTGTTATTTTTTTATCCATGTAGGTATAAAATATAATAAGATGCAGCTTAGAATGCCCCAAATGTTCACCCAAAGTAAGTCTGCATATTTACCATCGGTTAAAATTAGAAATTTTGGAAGTGCTTCAAAAATAAGCAACATCCCAAAAAACAGCCCACAAAATACACTTAAATGAAAACTTATTTTAGGCGCTTTCACTTTCCAGAATAAAAATACCGGTGTTAAACCTATTACCATAGTACCAGAAACTGTTGTTGCCGACAATATTTCGGCTTCCAAAAATATTGGAAGTGTTCCTAAAATAGCCACTGCTACCATTGCAGCTCTTCCAAAAGTTAAGTCTATTCCCATTTTTAGATCTACAGAGAGCAATTTAGAAAACGAGGAAAAAGTAGAGTCTAATGTAGAAGCAGCAGAGGTGATCATAATAAAATTAATAGTTAATAATACAAAGATACCGAATGCTTTTCCTACTTCTACAGCGGCCTGACCTTGAAATCCGTTTGATTTAGCGTACACTCCAATCACACTAAAAAGCACGATGCATAAAGCCCCAAATAAAGTAGCCCATAAAAAGCTTCTTCTCGTGACTTTAGGAGAACTTATAAAAGCTCTGTCGGTTAACACCGGATCGTGAAATGGATAACTAAAAGATTGTATAATTGCGGCAAAAAATAAATTGAGGCCCATTTCAAAACTCCATACTCCAGATGTTGCTGCTTCCTTAACTGTAAAATCTTCAGTAGAAAAAATACTCCATAAGATAATGCATAATAACACTGAAAATAGTCCCATTTGTATTACATCTGTAAAAATAGAACTACTTAATCCGCCTTTTAATGCATAAAGCAAGGTGAGAGCGGTGAATACAATTATAGCCCAATAGTAAGATTCTGTCCCTATATCTCCAAAATAGGAGCCAATAACCATTGTGTTGCTCCAAACTTCATTAAATAACCTTATTGAAATTAGAATGGAAAATAAGGCCATAGCTCCCTTCCCAAAACGGGTGGTTAAAAATTCATGAATGCTGTTAAAGCCTCCTTGTGTTCTTATTTGATAGATCAAAATTCCGGCTACCGCAAAAGAAAGGTAATACCCCGCATAAGCTACCCCACCAACAATCCCAAATTCCAAACCTAAATTTGCTGCATTGGTAATGCTTTTTGCCATGATCCAGGAAATGATAAGACTTCCCGTAAGCATGAACTGGGTAGGCGCCTTTTTTTTGTGGGTGGCCTTAAAAAATTCCTCTGTGGTCTTGGCTAGGGGAGAAATAAAAAATAGGATCAAACTAGATGCTATTATTAAAACCCATTGCCAGGTTATTATATCCATTTAAATTAAATTATTGATCCCACCAAACCTTCACATTAATACTATTACCTTGGGTTGCAGTGGCAGCTTCCTGATAATTTTCAGCATTTAAAGCCTCCTCTTCTGCAGGATAGGGAAGACGAACTGGGATTAAACCATCATTTAAACTTGCGGCAACTGGTTTAAACTCTGGGAAACCCGTTCTTCTATATTCTGTCCAACCTTCATAGCCATTAAGAATGTTTGCAATCCATTTTTGTGTAATAATTTGCTTAAGAGGTGTGGATTGCGGAGCATTATATGCCCCAGTTCCGCTAAGATAATTTGCTGGAAGTGGTGTGTTCCAGTATTGAAAGGCCAAAGTTACCCCAGTTTCATATAACATTTTCGGATCTGCATTGATATATCCTTTTTCTGCGGCTTCAGCTAAGAAAAAATAAGTTTCCCAGGCGGTTAGGAAATTTGCATCTAGAGTGGACGTGTCTTCCCTAAAAATTCTTCCCGAAAGAGAATAGTTACCAAGTTCTATTGAAGTTTGCGAAGCATCTATTCCGTTAATAAGACCATTAAATTCAGATCCCATAGAATTGGTAGTTGGTTTAAAAAATACCCCAATCCTTGGATCTTCAAGATTTTTAAGAATTTCTTCCATGGTTTCAGACAACACATAGTTATTAAAATCGCCAATTCGCAATTGCGCTAGGCGAAAACTATTAGGTTCTGAATTGGTGAAATCGAAAGTGGCATTTTCTGAATTTGATTTTAGAAAATTACCGGTATTGTAAATTGTTTGTAGTTCTGTAGCAACATCTCTCTTAGCCGAAACTCTCATTAAAGCCTTAATTTTTAGAGAATTGGCAAATTTTACCCAATTCTCCAAATTACCATTAAAGAGAATATCACCTTTCAATGGAATTGCATCACTGTAATTATTTATTGCGGTGATCCCCTTGTTGAGGTTGTCCAGTATTCCGTTTTCATCGAAATAAATAGCCTCCTGTTTGTCATAAGCTGGAGTAACGGTTCCTGCTATTCCATTAAAAGCTTCAAAGTAAGGAACGTCCCCAAAAAGATCGGTTAAACCAGCAGCCATGTATGCTTTCAAAATAAGCGCAGGCCCCTCGTAAACTGCAAAGGTTTCATTTTCTTGGGCTTTCTCTAAAAGAATTTGATTATCCCTTAGGTTGGTATAGAAAATAGGCCAAGGATTTCCACCAAGTTGCGGCGATTTTAAAGCATGTCTGTCAAAAAAATTAAAATCTAATGCTGTGCGGTGCTGGGATAGTAAATCTCCTGCTGCGAAGCCTTCATAGCTCATTTGTTCTCCAAAATCATAAATAACCTGTCTTAACAATAATTCTGGTTGTACGCTGTTTGGAGAATTTGGGTTGGTATTGATCTCTTCAAAATCCTTTGTGCAACTGCTCAATATAAGCAGGCATAGGATACTCGATATATATAATATGTTTTTCACAATTTTAAAATTTTGCTTATTAATTTTTTCTAACTAGATAATTAAACTGCTATGGATTAAAAATTAAATCCGGCCTTAAAACCAATGCTTCTGCTTGTGGCATAACTCATGTCTTCCACACCACTTATAAATCCATTTCCCTGCACTGCAAGTTGCTCAGGATCAAAATGTGGATTTTCAGTGATAGCAAATAAATTTTTTCCAACTAGAGCAAGAGAAATATCCATTCCTTCCTTTAATCCTAGAAAATTTTGTTTGGTTGAAAAACTGTAGCCTATAGATGCTTGTCTCAATTTTAAATAAGAAGCATCATAAACATTATTTTCTTCATGATTTCTGTCGTAAAACTGGCGATAATAGCTCTCTGCTGAAACTGCCGTAGTGTTAGGAGTATACTGGGGATTTTCTGCAGTGCCTGTATTTACAACTCCTTCTGCAACAATTCCCTCTTCTGGTCGAAAAGCGGTTTCTGCCAATTGGCCACCAACATTTCCTAAAGCACGAGTTCTCGAAACAATCTCTCCACCTTGGCGCCAATCAAATAGAAATCCAGCATTCCAGTTTTTATATTTAAAATCGTTATTCCAGCCCAACATAAAATCTGGATTGTAATTCCCTATTTTCTGAAGTTCGTTATTAGCAATATATCGTCCACTACTATTAATTAAAAAATCTCCATTTTCATTTCTTTGATATCCTGTACCGTAAATATCTCCAATGCGTCCTCCTTTATCCACTTGGAACCAAACTGTTTGATTGGCACTGTCATAAATTCTGCTAAACCCCAGTGTTAATCTTCCTTCTTCCTGCGGAAGACTTTCTACTATAGATTTATTGGTGCTAAAGTTGAAGGTAGAATTCCATCTAAATTTTTCATTTCTTACGGGTACTATCATGGCTACAACTTCAAGCCCTTGACTTCTCACTTTCCCGCCGTTGATAACCTGTTGTTTATATCCGGAAGATATTGCAATAGGTAAAGAGGTAATTTGATTTGTAGTTAAGGAATTATAATAGGTAATATCAAAATTTAGTCGATCCTTAAAAAATCTGATATCTGTTCCAAATTCAAAAGAAGTGGTTTGTTCCGGTTTCAGGTTTGCATTAGGAATAAAATTTTGATTACTAAATGTTGGTTGCCCATTAAAAGGAATTCTTGAGACAAATGCTCCTGAAGTTTGGTAAGGATTGGTATCATTTCCTACCTGCGCAACACTCGCCCTTAATTGGGCAAAGGAAATCACATTCGGAAGTTTGTAGAGGTTGGAAACTACTAGACTTGTGGAGGCCGATGGATAGAAAAATGAAGTTCCATCTACAGAAAATGGAGTTGCCAATGCACTAGACCAGTCATTCCTGCCGGTAATATCTAAAAATAAATATCCTTTATATCCAAATTTTGCAATTCCGTAGAATGAATTTATCCGTTTTTCAGATTCAAACTGAAATGCTTCAATTGGTGAAGCAGCATTATTTAGGTTGTAAATACCTGGTTGTGCTAAATTAGTGGTTTGAACTTGCTTGGTACTTGCAAACTGGTCCAATCTGTTTCCACCAGCAGAAAGATCCACAGTAAATTCACCATATACATTGTTGTAATTGATTAAAAAGTTGGTGTTAATCTCTCTAAACAAAACATCATGTTCTGCATACCCACCATTTTTAAATCGGTTAGAACTAAAAGCACGTCGCAATTTTCGCGTTTCATTAGAATAATCCATACCAGTACCTACAGAGACACTTAAATTTTCAAGAAGCTGCTGTTTTACCCTAATATTTCCGAAAACCCTATCCCTGTTAAAAGAGTTTCGATTTTCAAAAAGGATAAAATACGGGTTATCAAAAAAGGTGTAGTTATAGGAAATTTGCTGAACATCTTCAAGTCCCGGTTGCCAGTAATCTTTTAAATTTTCTATATTTAATGAACGTGGACCCCAAGCCACTAATGAATAATTCACGTTTTCACTCCCGTAACCATTAGAAGGACGATTGTCACTTTTAGAATTTACATAACTTATACTAGAGCTAATTTCAGTTTTATTGCTAGGTGAAAAATTGAGATTTACTGCCGCAGTTTGCCTGTCTAGATTAACTCCGGGAATAATAGATTCACTTCTAAGATCTGTAAAGGAAAAGCGGTAGTTTCCCTTTTCAAACCCGCTTGATACAGATGCATTATTTATTGTGGTGACTCCAGTGTTATAAAAATCCTTAAGATTATCTGGATGAGAAATAAATGGGGTTGGAGTAATTGGTAATCCATCATACAAGGAGGTGTCCCCTCCACGTACCACATTGCCATTTGGTAAAACTACCGGGCTATCATATTGAGGTATTAAATTTCCCACATCCAGCCTAGGTCCCCAAGAATAGGTAATATTATCGTTAATACCACCCCCAAGTCCATCTACATACTCAAATTGACCAGAATTTCCCTGTCCAAATTCATTCTGAAATTCTGGTAATTGAAAGGCAGTGTCCACAAACAGAGAACTATTAATACTAATTCCCAATCCTTTTTTGTTGGTACCATTTTTTGTTTCAATAACGATAACTCCATTGGATGCCCTTGTGCCGTATAATGCGGCGGCAGTAGGTCCTTTTAAAACGGTAACAGAGGCTATATCATCTGGATTTACCTCCATTGCCCCGTTTCCAAAATCTATTTCCTGGAATCCCGCTGCAGCTTCATTAGTAAAATTAAAAACAGTTGAATTGTTAATAGGAGTTCCATCTACCACAAACAAAGGGTTGTTATTGGAAAATGATGATTCTCCCCTAATTGTTATTTTGGAAGAAGAACCCACTCCTGTTGCTCCCTGAGATATGGTAACACCGGCTAATTTGCCGGAAAGGTTATCTAAAAAATTCACCGATTTAACTTCAGAAATTTCTGTGGCTTGAAGGGATTGTACCGTGTAACCCAACTCTTTAGTATCCCGCTTAAATCCTAAGGCAGTAATAACTACTTCCGTTAATCCGGTTTCAGCATCTTGAAGGCTTACATTAAGTATGGTTTGATTATTAATTGGTAAGGAAAGAGTAGTATATCCAATTGATGAAAATTCGAGAGTTCCCGTAGGATCTGAAACTTCAAGCGAATAATTACCGGTTTCGTTTGTGGTAGTTCCGGTTGATGTATTTTTGAGAATAACGTTTGCAAATGGAATAGCATTTCCGTTGCTATCTGTAACTTTACCTTTAATTATTGTTTGTGCCTGGCCCGCAAATGATACGCAGAAGACCAGACAAAGTAATAGTGTCCTCATCTATATAATAAGTTTGAATACCTAAAGGGCTAGCCTTTAAAAGTCTTGATTTAAAATTTTCTGAAAAAAATAAGCTCGCTAATCTAATGTGAAGAATAACAGGGAGAACCTTTATTAAAGATCGGTGTTCTTTCAACTTGAAAAAAGTGAAAGATGTATACTAAGAAATTATGGGAAGTGGAAAAAAGTAGTTGTATAAGGGCCTTTTTTAAGCTTGCAGAAAATTGGTTTATCTTCTCCTGAAGGCTTTTTAAATCGCCTAAACAATCAATATCAACAAGTGTTTCCAGCTTTTTGATCTCGACATTTTGTTTGTTTGAAAAATAATTCTCAATAGAATTATTAAGATTTAAAGTTTGCCACGGGAAATTCTTAAAAACTTCAGAATTAAATTGAGAACTATTTAGGCCCATCAAATAAAATCCACCGTCCCTTGAAGGTCCTAAGACAATTTCAGAATTTTCTAGTCCTGCAACGGCTTCAAGAATGTGTTTTTTAGAAAGGGAAGGAGTGTCATTACCAACAGTAATTACATTCTCAAACCCCATATCCATAAGGCTTTGGATTGCGTTAGTAAAGCGATCTCCGAAACAGTTACCAATTTGGTCTTTTTCTGAAAAGCGAAAATAAGGAAGCCCGGTTTTCTCGACCGTTTTTATTGTATGATCGTTCAATGTATCAAAGAGATCATATCCAAAAGAAAATCTTTTGTTGATCCCTTCGGTTTCCGAAGAATTGGCGAAAATTAAAACCGCGGTTTTTTGGTTAATCATTTTATGTTTTAACTCAATTTTTTAAGTAGTTACTGCGCCTTGACAGCTACTCCCTGCACCTGCGGTGCAACCATAACAGTGTTGTGAGATAATAATATTTCTGTCGTTGAGCAAATCTTCATTATAATCGCTAATATGCTTTACTTTACTTGCAACTTTTAGATCCAACATTTGGTTAAAATCGCAATCATAAAGCCATCCATCCCAACTAATAGAAATGGTGTTTGTACACATTACGTTTTCTACCGCGGTAGGATTGTAAGCTTCTACCAAGGCATACATATAGTCCTCATAATTTTCGGAAGCTATAAGGTATTCTAAAAATCTACTTATAGGTAAGTTTGTAATAGCAAATAAGCTATTAAAATCTATGTTGAAATCTTCTTTTAAAGCCACTTTAAAATCTTGTTCAAGAGCAGCTTGATTGGTTGGTAAAAAAGCACCTGAAGGATTATACACCAGATCCAATTTTAACCCGGTTCCTTCTTGAGCATAACCCACGGCATTAAGCATTTGCAAGGCTTTTATAGATTTATCGAAAACTCCACTTCCGCGTTGCTTATCTGTTTTGTCCCTTTTATAAAAAGGAAGCGAAGATGCTACATGAACTTTATGTTTTTTAAAAAATTCTGGAAGGTCGTGGTATTTCTTGTTGGCGAGGATAATAGTGAGATTAGATCTTACAATAAAATCTTTGATTCCCGCTTTGGAAGCCTCTTCTACAAACCATCTAAAATTTGGGTTCATTTCCGGGGCTCCACCGGTAAGATCTAAGGTATGTGCGCCAGTACTTCTTATTACCTCAAGACATTGCTCCATGGTCTCTTTGGTCATTATCTCTTTTCTATCTGGTCCAGCATCTACATGGCAATGTGAACAAACCTGGTTACACATATACCCTAAATTTAACTGAAGGATCTCCAGTTTTTTTGGCTTCAAGGGGTAATGGTTGGTCTCTGCAATTTTATCTTTAAATAAAGGAAGTTTTCCTTTTTTAAAGATCCCATTGCTTAAAAATTCTAATTGTTTGGCGGGACTGGAAAGGTCATCTTTTCTAGCTGCCAATGATTTTAATAAAGCCATAAATGTTTTAATTCAGTAATTCAATTTAGAAAACCGGTAGGGCCAACCAAATTTTTGTTTGTTGAGATATAATTTAGATTTAGTTCCAATTACATACTTAGTTTTTCATATTTATTCATCATTTGCACACCATGCACTAAAGTTGCTCCGCCTTTAATGGCTGCACCAACATGAACAGCCTCCATCATTTCTGCTTTATCTATTCCGCGTTGTAATCCATCTTTAGTATAAGCATCTATACAATAGGGGCATTGAACAACATGTGAAACAGCCAAGGCAATTAATGATTTTTCTCTGGCAGAAAGCGCTCCTTCTTCAAAAACTTTTCCATAATAATCGAAAAATTTTGTTCCTAGCTCTTCATTCCACTCCGTAATGTTTCCAAATTTTCTAAGATCGGCTGGGTCGTAATAGGTTTTAGACATAATAACTAAGGTTTGTATTTAGAGTTAATCGTAAATAGCTTTGATACTTACGAAACTGTTTGTAATTTGGTTTTCTAAGTAAATATAAAAGTAAATAAATGGATAGATAATGTTAATTCATTATTATTTCGAAAATCACAAATTCGATTGTTATCGTCATTACTATAAAGAATAAAATCCAATGTATTTAATTAACCAAATCAAATTTTTACCTAAGATAAAATTAACCAGTTATGTTAAAAGAGCCTTTTATTCTAGTGAAAATTCAGAGATAACTAGGTAATGCTCTCCCTTTTTCAATCTTTTGCAGGTCCGCGTATTCCTGGAATAACCTTAAAAACTATTTAAGTAGAACACTGGTTATAGTGTAGTGGTTACACCTGCTAAACCAATTAAATAAATGATTAAGCATAAGAAATTATCTAATCGCAGGGGAACCGCGGACGATGATTGGTATAACTATTTTTATGTAATAAATAAAAGGCAGGAAGAACAGTGGCAAAAATTTAGACCATAAAAGAGAAACCTAACTAATTGTTCTTTTTAATAAAGAAAATGGTGAAAAATACCACCAGTAAGATCTCACATGCTAATAAAATAAAAAAAGCAGTCATAACATAAAATTTAACTCATTGTTTATCAGTCGATAAACTATTGTATTTTTACTCTGTAAATTTCTGAAAGATTTTAAGATCTTATTGCCGTATTTAAATTTTAGTTTACTCGAAATACTATCGTTTTTAACTATTTTTAACAATTTTATAGGATTGTGGCAATAGATTTATCAAGAGCGTTATTCTTACGAATGTTAGTAATAAATGTGAATACAATTGTATTCCGGGAATACATATCCTATTTTTGGCTTACGAAGCACTTAAAATTACGAAGTCCGGAAAGTTAAATATTTTGTAAATGCTGTGTTTAAGCTTAATAATTAGAAATTAATTTTATGAAAATTGCAGTTAAGACCCTTCCAGTAAATGAAATTATTGAAGATATTTCCAAACATTTAAATGCTCCGATATTTAATGACGGAGGGGAATACACTATCAAAATACCTAGTGAAATTGGTGAGGGAAGCGTGCATGCTTCCAGTTTCGATTCGGGCATAGGCATTATTTCTTATAATTGTAAATTTTATGAAGATGTAGAGATACATTTCACTTTAGATACGGTACATCCTTTAAAATTTATTTTCTGTTCGGAAGGAAAAGTATCTCACTCCTTTCAGGATACCGAGAAACTTAATGATATAGAAGCTTATCAAAATATTATAGTCTCCAGTAGTGGTTATAATGGGCATGTGCTTTATTTTAAAGCCAATGTGCAAACCCATGTGTCCAGTTTGGAAATTATTAGAGCAACTTTTTCGCATAGATCCAATTACAACTTTCAGGATCTGGATGATACGTTAAAAACGCTTTTTAAGGATGAAATTTCCAAAAATCAATTTTTTTATCAGGGAAATTACAGCATTAAAGCTGCCGATCTTATGGAGGAAATGAACACTAAGGAATATACAGGATTTTTAAGATCTCTTTTTGTGGAAGGTAAATCTTTACAGATGTTGGTGATACAGATAGCACAATATCAAGATGATGAAGCAGAAGATAGACTACCAAAAATCCTTAGAAAATCTGATATTCAAAAGGTAGATTATGTTGTTAAAAGGATAGCTGGAGATTTAAGCAGCAATTTAACTGTGGAACATCTAGCAAAAGAGGCCGGGACCAATGTTAATAAGCTACAAGAAGGCTTCAAATATGTTTACGATCTTACTGTAAATAAGTATATTCAGAATATTAAATTAGAAGCTGCGAAAGATATGCTTATGAATTCTGAAAAGAATATATCCGAGATCGTTTTAGCTATTGGGTTGAATAACCGAAGCTACTTTTCTAAGATATTCAAAGAGAAATATGGGGTAAATCCAAAATATTTTTTAAAAAGCATAAAAAATGATTCCTAAGCTGATACGTTCCTTCCTTCGATTTAAATGGACTTTTGCGCCCATAATCTAACAATGTATTTATTTAGTTTAAGATCTACTCAATAGAATAAAATCCCAAAATGAGTCAGGAGACAGTTCCTTTTTCCAAAATAAAAAGTTGGTTCTCACCCCCGAACATGGCAGGGTTTTTTGCTTTTGTATTTCTTATCATTTTGGGATTCTTTCTGCTTTATCAACGATACCAGATTATTAGAGAGGCAGAAGAGCGAGAGATGTTGAATGTCATGTGGCTTGTGGAACAAAATTTAAACCACTCGCTAAAGGATAGTTATTCTGTAACCCTAAGTATGGCTCTTTTAATAGACGATCAAGGGGAAATAAGAAACTTCGAAGAGACTGCTCCGTTCTTATTGCAACAATATCCGCTCATAGATGCTGTACAAATGGTTCCCTCTGGAGTTATCCAAAAGGTATATCCTTACGAAACTAATAAAGCGGTTATTGGATACGATATTTTGCAGGATCCCAAAACTGTAAAAGAAGCGTTAAAAGCTATTGAAGATCGCAAGTTGTATTTTGCTGGACCCATAGAGCTCAAACAAGGCGGAACGGCGGTGGTTGGCAGATTGCCAGTCTTCATAAAAAATAAATTTTGGGGTTTTTCCGCAGTTCTTATAAAACTTGATAACCTTTTAAAACAAGCTGGATTAGAACAATTGGCTGGCGATAAATATATTTTCCAATTTTCAAAGATTGATGTAGTTACGGGAAAAGAGCACTTTTTTTTAAATGAAAATCTTAATATAGATTATAATCTTACCGAAACTATAGTGCTTCCCGATGGTGACTGGAAATTATACATAGCTCTAAAACATCCTAAAGAAGCCTTATACGAGTTAATTCCTCTTGCATTTTTTATTTTATTAATAGCTATCTGGTTGGCATGGGCAATGACCGTTTTATTCAGGCAGCCCGTTAGACTCCAGGCGCTGGTAAATGCACAGGCTGGGGAATTGGCTATTAGTGAGTTAAAATTTAGAACCATTTTTAATCAAGCAGCAATTGGTATGGCGCGTGTAGAAACGTCTACAGGTAGATTTTTGGAGACTAACCAACGCTTTAGAGAACTTTCGGGATATTCTAATGAAGAATTAACCAACATGAGCTTTAAGGATTTTTCAATAAGTTCGGAGATTCCCTTAAATCAGCGCTTAATGAGGCAGCTCTTTGAAGGAGAGATTAGAGAATATAGTTTAGAAAAAAGATTGATCCAGAAGGACGGAACTATTTTATGGATCAAACTTTCCGTTTCACCGCTATGGAAAGAGGATGCAACTCCCGGAACTCATATAGCCATAATTCAGGATATTACAGAACGTGTAAAAGCCCAAAATGAATTAATGGAAAAAGAAAAGAGATATCGGGCCTTAGTGGAGAATGGGGGAGAAATTGTTACCATTTTTAATAAGAGAGGGAAAACCATCTATTCCTCTCCTGCTATAGAAAAATTAGCCGGCTATTCTGAATCCGAAATACAATCTGTAGATCTTATGTCTTTGATCCATCCTTCAGATATTCCTGAATTGGATAAACAAATAGAGCGATCGCTTAAATTCCCTAACACCCCTATTTCTGGGGTTACTTTAAGAGCCAAAAACAAAAAAGGTGATTGGAGATGGACGGAAGCTATAATTACTAATTTGCTTCAGGATCCCGCAATTAAAGGTTTTGTTGGGAATTTTAGAGATGTAAGTGAGAAAAAGGAAACAGAGATAAATCTTCATAAATCATTTGAAATGGTAATGGAGCAAAATAGAAGGCTACTAAACTTCTCTTATATAGTTTCACATAATTTAAGATCGCATTCCAGCAACATACAGGCCATCTTATCCCTTTATAATACCACTCAACTTGAGGACGAAAAACAAAATTATGTGGAATTGCTTTCAAAAGTGGGAGCTGCTCTTAATGAAACTTTAAACGATCTTAACGAAGTAGTATCCATCAATACCAGGTTAGACCTAAACGTGGAGCAATTAAACATCAATAGGTTTTTAGACAAGACCTTCGAGTTGCTTCAAGTGCAAATAAAAGAAAAGAATGCTAGCATTATAAGAGAGGTTCCAGACGATATGATCGTTCAATTTAATCCATCCTATTTGGAAAGTGTATTGCTAAATTTCATAACAAATGCTTTAAGATATAGTGAAAAGGAAAGAGCATTAAAAATTTGGATATCAGGTGTCAAGAAAAAGGGAAGTTGGATACTAGTTATAAAAGATAATGGGATTGGGATAGATCTTGAGCGTCATGGAGATAAGATGTTTGGCTTATATAAAACCTTTACACAAATTCCAAACTCTCGTGGAATAGGATTATTTATAACTCGCAATCAAATAGAAGCCATGGGTGGACGCGTGGAAGTGGAAAGCGAAGTTGGAGTAGGAACTGAATTTAAAATAAATTTCAAATGAAAGGGAGTATTTGCGTAATAGACGACGATATGATCTATCAGATGATCGTTAAAAAGATCATTGAGAGAACAGGAGAATTCGACACTATTAAATTCTATGATGATGGTGTAAATGCTCTTGCCGATTTTAAGGACCCAGAGGTAATGCTGCCAGAGATGATTTTATTGGACATCAATATGCCACAAATGGATGGCTGGCAACTTTTAGAAGGTCTGCAAGCCTTGAGACCAAATTTTAAAAACGAGACCATTATATACATAGTTACTTCTTCCATTGCACATTCAGATAGAGAAAAAGCAAGTTCTATTGAGGAGGTAAGCGGATTTTTGAGTAAACCTTTAAGTGTAGATCACCTAAAAAAGTTGATCGGGAAGCATAGGTTCTAATTGCTATATTTTCGCTTTAATATTTATACTCTTCTAACTAAAAATGTTAATTTTGCAATCTTACCATCCCGTTCGTGATCTATTGTGTTAGTCCTACTTAAGCATAAAAGAATTTTATGGGTTTTAATTTTGGTTAATATGAAGAAATGGTTCGTGTTATATACAAAGCCTCGCAGGGAACAAAAGGTGGTTTTGGAACTTTCTAAGTTTAATCAACACATAAATACCTTTTGTTAAATCAAATCTCGTTACCAGTGTTTTTTTATTAGCGTTGAGGACACAAAAATAGAATTTTGTAATCACCACCAGTCCTACTAATAAGCGTGAAATTTTAGCTCAACGGAAAGTTTCATTATGCCGATATTTTAACACTTCAATATTAGCTTTAAATCTAAAAATTTTGTTAATTTAGTTTTTAGTGAAAATTGTTCGAACCCTAACATTCAAGCATATGTCAGCAGCTGCCAATAAATCTTCAATTCTTTCTACCTATTATAAAATGGATAATGTTCTTTATGAGATCCGGGATGAAAAGGGAATCACAATAAACAAACAATATGACGCGTGGAAAGTAGAGGTTTTAAGTGATCTTTTACAGGCGGGTTTTATAAAGCTGCAGAAGGATCTTTATATCATTACTGAAGAAGGTAGGGAAGTGATCCAACATGATAGTTTTTTGTATTATAATAAAAGGATCAAAATAGATAAGACCACAAATGTTGATGCAAACACAGACATAACACCCAAGCGATTTAATAATTTCTGGATCCTGGGTATTAGCGGAAGTATTTTTGTTGTCGCCTTGCTTTGGTTTTTAATGAAATAAGGGATCGTATTTTAATCGAATAAGTCTCAAAAACTTGATTACGAAGGTTTTGAAGATAGGACAACTATCGGGGATGAACTTTAGATGTTTTTTAATTAATTTTTCGAAAATTGGATAAGGTTTGCTTTACCGTAACCGCACTATTTATTTAATAAAGCTTCTACTTCTTTTTTTAGCTTTGGTAGATGGTTTATAACAATACTCCATATTAAATCATCAGAAATCATATCATATCCGTGGATAATTCTATTTCGTGTTCCAATAATTTTTTGAGCATTATCAAGTTTAAAGTTTTTATCCTTTTTAAATATTCGATTTACAGCTTCGCCAATAATTTCTAAATCACGCTCAGTTGCTCTTTTCGTTTTTATATCGGAAACATAATCTTCAAATTTTTTTGGCCTGTCTTCGTAATAACTATCAATCTCATTAATCGATTGTAAAATATCATAAAGCCAAGTTTTTAAATCTTCATCCATAAATAATTTGTTTTGAAGAGTCGATGGACTGTCTTAAATATGGATTTTTAATTGCTTTATCTTCAAGTAAATCAACTTGTCTTTTTAAAAGTTTTTCAAGCGATGTTTTTAAGTCAAAATAATTGTCTGCGTAATCATACAAATCGATATCCTCGAAATCGACTATAAAATCAACATCACTTGTTTGTTTAAATTTATCCGTTAGGATAGAACCGAACACAAATAATCTAGATACTTTATGCTTATTGCACAAAGCTTTAATCTTATCTCTATTTTTATCGATTATTTTCATATATCGAAAATACAAACTTTAAATGTAATTGAAAATATCATTAGATGTTTTTCTAGGGTAGTTCACCTTGTTGTTTAGCCAAAAAAATCCGAACCTTTCGGTAGTAATTTTTATAATTATATAACTAGTCAAGATTTTAAACATGTTGTGAGAGGGGTTTAATTCCTTTAAGGCTGCCTGAAGCACTCAGGCAGGTAATTGGTATGTTTTGATTGCTTCCCGACGATTGAAGCGAAGCTATATGCCTGCAGCCTAATTATAATTAGTGATTACTATACTTCTTTCCAACGACAAAGGCAAACTACAGAACCGCATATTTCGAATTCGCATTCCCTCGTTGCATTGTGGTATATAGCAAAGTATTTAGAAATTTCAAGATCTCATGCATCCCAAATTAAGCACAATAACAAATCAGAAAATTTATACTATTAAAAAAGCCCCGAACTTCTCAGTTGGTTTTTTTTATTTACCATTTTTTATATTTCTTATTTAGCAATTTTAATATTACAATATTTAAGTAGAATCAGAAAATAGATAAGCTTTAGCATAATTTTCTCCATGAGCTGTTTTCTTTTTATTTCTTTGCTAAATCCGTTATAATTAATAAAAAAACCCATTATTAGTGGAAAATTTTAGGATTAGACAATTCTTAAAATTTATTCTTTAACAGTTTAATTAACTTATCACTAACAATTAAAAAATATCAAAGAATTACTTTTAGGGAAATTGATTCGCCTCCCCTAAAACATTGTTTATGAAAGATATAGATAAGTGGAAACAAGCTGTAGATCCCGATAATTTGAGTGATGACGAGAATATGATTCTCGATGCGATGGGACTTAATGGAAGTTCAAGAAGGAAATTCTTAAAACAAGTTTCTGCAGCAAGCTTGAGTATTTATGCTTCATCTTTTTTTACTTCAGAATTATTTGCCAGCACTATGATAGATTTACCAGAAAAAACAACAGCACTGCTCAATGAGGTTAAAGTGAATCTCCGAGTAAATGATATGGTGAAACCATTAACATTAGATTCCAGAACTTCTTTGTTGGATGCGCTAAGAGAAAGACTTGCGCTTACCGGAACCAAAAAAGGATGTGATCACGGACAATGTGGCGCCTGCACTGTTATCATCGATGGGAAACGAAAGCTTTCCTGTCTTACTCTGGCGGCAACTTGTGAAGGAAAGGAGATCACAACAGTTGAAGGTTTAGCTAAAAATGGCGAAATGCATGCGATGCAAAAAGCATTTTTAAAGCATGATGGCTTCCAATGCGGATATTGTACTCCAGGACAAATATGTTCATCGGTAGCCCTTTTAGAAGAAGCGAAAAATGGGGAAGCAAGTTATGTTACTGAAGACTTTAAGAAAATTGAATCTGGTTTAAAACTTTCCGAAGAAGAAATTAGAGAAAGAATGTCGGGAAATATTTGCAGATGCGGTGCCTATAATAATATTGTACAGGCCTTTAAAGAAGTGCATACCGGAGATAGTGAAATGCCCACTTGGGAATTTGCAACTCAGGAACAGATGGATAAGGCTAAGAATGCCTAAACGGGTAAAATTATCCTTAAAACCAATTCAGGACTTTAAAATTAATCGACCATGAGACCATTCACTTATACAAGTGCTACAAATAAAGACCAGGCGCTACAGGCATTTACTAATACATCGCATTATCTCGCAGGCGGTACTAACCTGGTAGATCTAATGAAAGAGGATGTAGAGCGGCCAGATCAGCTTATAGATGTTAATAAACTCGAATATAAAAAGATCACCTCTAACGATAAAGGCGGATTAACACTAGGCGCAATGCTTAGTAATTCTGAAACCGCAAATCATCCAGACGTGAGAACTAAATATCCTTTGCTTTCTATGGCGATGCTTTCTGCTGCTACAGCTCAAATTAGAAATATGGCAAGCAATGGAGGTAATTTACTGCAGCGTACCAGATGTCCTTATTTCTTTGAAACCTCTATGCCTTGTAACAAGAGAGAACCGGGTTCTGGTTGCGGAGCTTTAAAAGGAATGAATGCTCTGCATGCTATTTTTGGATATAGCGACAGTTGTATTGCCACAAATCCTTCAGATATGAATGTTGCTCTTGCTGCTATTGGGGCAAGGGTAGAGGTTCAGAAAACAGATGGTTCTTCTAGAATGATAGAATTTACAGATTTTCATCGTTTGCCGGGAGATCAGCCGGAAAAAGATACTACACTTGAACAAGGCGAATTGATCACTGCTATACATTTACCTCAAGCTCAATTTTCCGATCATTATTATTATCTCAAAATACGCGAGCGTTCTAGTTATGCTTTTGCCTTGATTTCTGTTGCCGCAGGTTTACAAGTAAAAAATGGAACAATTACAAAAGTTGGATTAGCAATGGGAGGAGTAGCTCATAAACCTTGGAAACTTACCAAAGCGGAAGAATTTCTTACTGGAAAGAAACCAACTAAGGAAAATTTTGAAGCGGCCGCAGAACTGGAAATGAAAGATGCTAAACCATTTGAAGCGAATAAATGGAAAGTAGATATGGGCAAAAAAGCAATTGTGAGAGCTTTAACTCAGGCTTACGAAAGAGAAGTATAAGCTAATCTCAAAAAACTAAAATTATGACTAAGACATTAAATGCATCCGGAATTGGAAATGCAATTAGCAGAGTAGAAGGTCACCTTAAGGTAATGGGAATGGCGAAATATGCTTCTGAATTTCCGGTAGAAAATAAAGTATATGCCCAAGGAATAAACTCTACGATCGCTAAGGGAGAAATTGTTTACATAGATACTTCTGAAGCTGAAAAGCTTGAAGGCGTTTTAAAAGTGATCACCTATAAGAATGCCGAAAAACTTAAGACATTAGAAGGAGTAAGGCCAGAACTTGCAACAGATAGTATTGCTCCGGTATTGCAAAGCAATAAAGTGCATTATTATGGAGAATATGTTGGTCTTGTGGTTGCAGAAACTTTTGAGCAAGCGCAATATGCGGCTCGTTTGGTGAAATTTGAATATAAAAAGGATCCTTCTGCAGTTATCGACTTTGAGAAGTCGAGATCTAAAGCATATACTCCAGATAATGATTCAAATTATTCAAGGGGAAACATGGAGCAAGGGCTTTCTGAAGCTGATATGATAGTGGAGCAAACCTATAATACACCAATCGAACATCACCATCCAATGGAATTGCATGCCGTTATCGCTTCCTGGGATAATGGAAAAGTAACAGCATATGCGAGTCAGCAAATAGTTGAAGATGCAACCATAGCTATTTCAGGAACTTTCCAGATCCCAAAGAAAGATGTGCGCGTAATTTCTGCATTTGTTGGTGGTGGATTTGGTTCTAAATTAAATTTAGAACGCCATGTAATTCTTGCGGTAATGGCTGCTAAAATGGTGGGAAGACCAGTTCAGGTAACAGTTACTAGAACGCAGATGTTCACAAATACAGGATTACGCCAGCAGAATGAACAAAAAATGCGAGTTGGCGCTAAGCAAGATGGCACACTCACAGCGCTTTCTCATGAAACGCTTTCTCATACCTCAACAACCCAAGAATATCAAGAACCTTGCGGAATGGTATCCAAGATGTTGTACAATGTAGCTAATAATGAGGTCACCTATAAATTGATCCCAATGAATATTCAAACTCCTTTTGCAATGAGAGCACCAGGAGAAGCCACAGGTAGTTTTGCATTAGAATCTGCCATGGATGAAATGGCCTGGAAGTTGAAAATGGATCCTATCGATTTCCGTATTAAAAATGATACTCAAACAGATCTTCATGAGAACAGACCATTTTCTTCCAGATTATTAGTGGAATGTTTGAGAATTGGAGCCGATAAATTTGGTTGGAAAGACCGAAAATCAGAACCCCGCACTAACAAAAAAGGTAATTGGCTTATTGGTTATGGTGTAAGTGCCGCATCCAGAAACTCTCCATACCAGAAAACGCATTCGAAAGTAATTCTGGAATTGGATAAAGATAAGGTGTTTGCCACCATCCAAATGGATGCAACCGATATAGGTACTGGTAGTTATACTATTATTGCACAAACCGCTTCAGAATATTTAAAGATCCCGGTAGAACAAGTAAGTGTAGAATTGGGTGATTCAGATTTCCCCGTAACACCAGGTTCCGGTGGTTCTTGGGGAGCAGCCTCCTTTTGTAATGGCGCGCGTGCGGCCTGTGAAAATGCAATAAAAACACTTAAGAATAATCGAAACATTAAAGAAAGCGCAGAAGTTTCAGTAGCAGATCTTTTAAAGAAGAATCAACTTAGCAAATTTGAAGCTGAAGGAATGGCTGAACCATCTGCAGAATTCGAGAAATACTCGGTCTTTTCATTTGGAGCTAATTTTTCCGAAGTTTGGGTAGATAAAGACACTGGGATGTATCGAATTAATAGAATGGTGAATGTAGGTGCAGCTGGAAAAATATTAAATCCGAAGACCGCTTACGGTCAGATCATAGGAGGTTTAACGATGGGCGTAGGAATGGTAATGGCTGAGCAAACCAGGTTAGAACCTAATTTTGGAAATTTTATCACCCGTTCTTTTGCAGATTATCACGTTCCTGTAAATCTGGATTTGGCCAATATAGATGTGATCTTCCTTCCAGAAGAAGACAAAATAGCCAATAAAATGGGTGTTAAAGGAATTGGTGAACTTGGAATAACCAGTGTTGCTGCTTCCATTTCCAACGCTATATTTAACGCAACAGGAAAACGAATGCGTGACCTTCCAATTACTCCAGAAAAGCTAATTGAAGCTGGTCTTGAAGAGGGCGTTACAGCTTAATGAAAATTGAAAAACCCGGAATGGATTCTGTTTTTTTTTCATTAATTACTCCTGACTTCCAAAGGTTTTTTCTAAAATTTACAGAAGTGGTTATACGCAATCTTAATATTCGCTTATTCTCATTGCTTCTGGAAAACAAATCCTTTATGGTCTAAAAATCTTAAACCGATAGTTTTTTTTTAGTTGCCCTTCATTTCTTTTGCTCGTCTAGATGAAACGAAGCAAAGAAAAATACTCCTTTTTTAATGATTTTTTTGGCAAAAAAGCCAAAAACCGTGCTGAAATTCCTGCGGAACAACGATCGAAAAATATCGTCGATCTTTAATCTCGGAAATCTCAACACATATTCTACAAAAAATAAGTAAAAAGTAAATGATTATCTTTTAGTAATGATTTAATAAATAATAACTATTCTAAGGTTAGGATTATAAGCAATTAATTTCTTAATTTTTGGAAAAATTTAAGATCATGGCAGAATTCAATGTGACCATCAATGGAAAGAATCATAAAATAGACGTTGATCCCAGCACCCCATTGCTTTGGGTGTTAAGAGATCATTTAAAAATGGTAGGTACTAAATATGGTTGTGGGATTGCCCAATGTGGAGCTTGTACCGTTCATTTTAATGGAACTGCCGTAAGATCCTGCCAGCTTCCAATTTCAGCAGCTGCAGATAATAAGATCACAACAATAGAAGGGCTATCAGAAAATGGAGATCATCCTGTTCAAAAAGCCTGGTTGGAGCATGATGTGCCACAATGTGGTTATTGCCAAGCAGGGCAGATCATGTCTGCTTCGGCTTTATTAAAACGCAATCCAACCCCAAGTGATAAGGATATAGAAAATGCCATGAGCGGAAATATTTGCCGTTGTGGTACATACACCAGAATAAAAGCAGCCATTAAATCTGCTTCAAATTCGCAGATAGTTTAATTATCAGTTTAATTCAAATACACAACAATGACTAAAGTAAAAACATCCTTAGGTAGAAGATCCTTTATTAAAAGTGTTTCTTTAGCTGGAGGCGGACTGATAATTGGATTTAATTGGTTAGCATGCAAAGGACCGGCAGAAGAAGGAAGCGAAGAATTGGCGATGCAAATGCCAAAAGAGTGGTTCGAATTGAACGGATATCTCAAAATTGGTGAAAATGGAATTGTAACTATTTATTCTCCAAATCCAGAGATTGGTCAGAATGTGAAGACTTCAATGCCGATGATCGTTGCAGAAGAACTTGATGTAGACTGGAATAATGTTGTGGTAGAACAGGCTCCTTTAAATACCGAAGTTTTCACACGTCAGCTTGCAGGTGGTAGTCAGTCTATACGCCAAGGCTGGCAATCATTAAGAACAGCCGGAGCAACAGCAAGGCAAATGTTATTAACTGCAGCAGCAGATAAATGGGGCGTTCCTGTTTCTGAACTCAGCGTAGAAAATGGAGTTATAAAACATCAAGGCACAGATAAAACCATTGGATATGGAGAAATCGCAAAAGCTGCTGTGAATGTAAAGATTCCTGAAGAAGTAGAATTAAAGAATATCGATAGCTTCAAAATTATAGGAACTTCCCGTAAAAATGTAGATGCTAAGAAAATAGTTACAGGTCAACCATTGTACGGACTCGATACTTATAAAGATGGAATGTTGATAGCGATGATCGTGCAACCGCCAGCCTTTGGAATGGAATTCAAATCGATGGATGCCGAGAAGGCTAAAGGAATGCCAGGAATAAAAGATGTTTTCACTATAGATACCTATCCGGAAGATATGGAGAAGGAATGGAGCGATGTTGGCTCGTTTTCCAAGCTTGTTGTTGTAGTAGGAGAATCTACTTGGCAAGTCATGCAGGCTAGAAAAGAAGTAAAAGTTGAGTGGGATCTAAATCCGGAACTCGTTAAACAAATAGAGATCTTAGAGAAATCTGCAGGAATGGAAGGTGCCAGCGGATTAGAAAGTACTTCGATTCATGCTTCACTAATGGCAGATGTAGGTTCTAAGAAATCTGAAATTGTTAGAAGAGACGGAAATCCTGAGAAGGCATTTAAAAATGCAGCTCGAGTTATAGAACGTTCTTATACCTGCCCGTTTCTTGCACACAATTGTATGGAGCCTATGAACTTTTTTGCAGATGTTAGTGGAGATAAAGCCGAATTATTAGGTCCAATCCAGACTCCTGAATTTGCAGAGAAAAGTATAAATAAACGTTTAGGATTAGATCTTAAAAATATCGATATCCAAATGACTAGAATGGGTGGTGGATTCGGTAGACGACTTTATGGACACTTTTTAGTTGAAGCTGCAGTGATTTCAGAAAAAATGGGAACACCCATAAAGCTTGTTTATTCAAGAGAGGATGATATGACCAATGGGGTATACCGTCCGGCTTACCACGTGACTTATCGTGCAGCCCTTGATGCCAATAATAAGCTTACTGCTTTTCATGTAAATGCAGGAGGAATCCCTGAAAGTCCGCTTTTTGCGAATCGTTTCCCAGCAGGAGCAATAGATAACTATTTAGCTGAAAGTTGGAGTGTGGAGTCGAATATTTCAACTGGTGCATTTAGAGCACCACGATCTAATTTTATAGCTGGCGCAGAACAGTCATTCTTAGATGAATTGTCCGAAGAAATGGGTCAAGACCCTATTCAATTTCGTTTAGATATGTTGGAGCGAGCAGGAAGTAATCCTGTGGGTGAAGAAAATGATTATGATGCAGCCCGTTATGCTGGGGTTCTTAAACTTGCCCGAGATAAATCTGGCTGGAATAATGGAAACTCTAATTTAAGTCGGGGAGTTTCCGCTTATTATTGTCACGATTCTTATGTAGCGCAGATTTTAGACCTATCTGTTGTAAATAATCAGCCATTGGTAGATAAAGTTACCTGTGCTGTAGACTGCGGAATTGTGGTGAATCCAGATGCCGCAAAAAATATGGTTGAAGGCGGAACGATAGACGGAATTGGTCATGCGCTATACAGCGAAATGACCTTCAAAGACGGAGTGCCACAACAAAGTAATTTTGATACTTATAGACTAATTCGTCACAAGGAGGCTCCAAAAACTATAGATGTTCATTTTATAGAAAATGGAATAGACCCTACAGGTTTGGGAGAACCGCCATTTCCACCAATTCAGGGAGCTTTAGCAAACGCTCTTTATAAAGCAACTGGAAAGCGATTTTATGATCAGCCATTTATTTCCCATATGCAGGATGATCTAAAGACCTAGAAGAGTTCACTTGAATGAAGCAATTAAAGATCAAGTGCTGGATAGAAGAGGAAGGAGAAAAGTTTTATGGACCGGGACCTCATGAACTCCTTAAACAAATTCAAAAGGAAGGTTCTCTCTCTAAAGCTGCAGAACAAATGCACATGTCCTATAAAAAAGCATGGGTAATGGTTCAAAAACTGAATTATTTTTCAGAGGTGGCGTTGGTGAATTTGAAAAAAGGAGGCCAACATGGAGGAGGTGCGGAAGTAAGTCTTTATGCACTTGAAATAATTAAAGAGTATGAGGAACTTCAATTAAAATTACGGCAATTGATAGTTCAAGAGGAGAAATTACTGAAGCTCTTAAAATAATAATGAAGAATCTCGGGACATGCACACGAAGTATGTCTCGATCGTTCGTTAGAAAAATACTTTTAAAAATTCGAGGCCTCCCAATTGCTTTTGGACTTGAAATTAAACCCTCGTTGAGGGATTAAATTTATAAACCGATATGTTTACAAATACATAACGCTTTTCATGAACATTAAAAAGAAGATCTATCTGGATTACAATGCGACTACACCTGTTGATAAAAGGGTGGTGGAAGTGATGTTGCCTTACTTTTCTGAAATGTTTGCTAATGCAAGTAGTGACCATTTTTATGGATGGGATGCTGCAGAAGGTGTTGAGTTTGCACGTGAACAGGTTTCCAATCTGGTGAATTGCAAACCTACAGAGATCACTTTTACTTCCGGAGCTACCGAAGCTGCAAATCTTGCACTTTTTGGTTTTTGTAAAAGTAATAGCTCTAAAGGAAAACATATTATAACCTGTAAAACAGAACATAAAGCGATTTTGGATACCATGCAGGCGCTGGAAATTGAAGGTTTTCAGGTCACTTATCTTGATGTGGATGCTGAAGGAAACATAGATCTTGAGGAATTAGAGAATGCCATTACTGCTGAAACTATTTTGGTTTGTTTGATGCTGGCTAATAATGAAACTGGACACCTACATCCAATCAAGCAGATCGGGAAAATTGTTCATGAGAAAGGAGTGAAACTGATGAGCGACATTACTCAGGCAGTTGGTAAGATTCCTATTAACCTGAAAGAGCTTAATCTTGATTTAGCCATATTTTCATCACATAAGCTCTATGGGCCTAAAGGTGTTGGTGCGTTATATATCAATAAAAGGAATAAAGTAGAGATAGATCCAACGGTTTTTGGCGGAGGTCAAGAAAAAGGAATGCGTCCGGGAACTTTGAACGTACCCGGAATTGTTGGTTTTGGAAAAGCTGCGGAAATTGCCTCTGTCGAAATGCAAAAGGAATCTCTTAGAATATCAAAATTGAGAAATAAGTTGGAAGCGCTTTTGGAAGAAATTGAAGATGTTCATTTCAATTCAAAGAATGCCGATCGATTACCAAATACAACCAATATCTCTTTTGAAAATATTGATGGAAATCAGTTAATGAGAAGGTTGAACAATCTTGCTGTTTCCCGTGGTTCCGCATGTACTTCAAATTTAATAAATCCCTCACACGTATTAAAAGCGATGGGGTTAAGCGATGAGCTTGCACTGTCTTCTCTTCGGATTAGTTTGGGTAGAAATACTACAGCTGCCGATATTGAATTTGCTGCGGAAGAAATAAAGAATACAGTTCACCAACTAAAAAAAGCGGAGGTATGACAGAGTTGGATTTCATCATAGCGCAATACGAGAATTTAAGGTCTCAAGGAACCGGATGCGTGCTTGCGACGGTGGTTCACGTAGAAGGTTCTTCCTACAGGCGTGCCGGAGCGAGAATGTTAGTGGACGAATTTGGAAATATTTCCGGAGCCATCAGCGGAGGTTGCCTGGAAGGTGATGCCCTTAAAAAAGCTTTACACGCCTTAAATCAGAACAAAAATAAATTGATCACTTATGACACCAGTGATGAAG